>Ga0105100_10000306_pt1 | contig 28645 bp, 23 predicted proteins | sample PPLLak12cMay2015_2_FD_87033 | JGI IMG/M metagenome (GOLD analysis project Ga0105100, IMG submission 87033) | Freshwater sediment microbial communities from Prairie Pothole Lake near Jamestown, North Dakota, USA - PPLs Lake P8 Core (1) Depth... | ecosystem: Environmental > Aquatic > Freshwater >... | reverse complement strand
TGAGCGCATTCACCCGTGCCTCGGAGCTTGCCATCGTCGTCTCCACCCTGGCAACGGCGGCCCTCATCAGCCCGCTGCGGCGCCGCATCCAATTTGGCATCGACCGGCGCTTCTATCGCAACCGCTACGATGCCGAGAAGATCCTGGCGGCCTTCAGCGCCAGCCTGCGCGACCAGGTGGATCTGGACGAATTGAAAGACCGCCTGCTGGTGGTGCTCGAAGACACCTTGCAGCCGGAACACACCAGCCTGTGGCTGAGACCGACCGGCGAGCAAGAGCGAGCGCAAGACATCTCCCCCCCGTCGATCTATTCAAGGTGATGCATCAATGGCTCAAGGGGCTGGGATCATCCAGGCAGCGGGGCCACGCGGCTGGTGAGCGGCGGAGTCGCGGTGCCCTACGCCAAATCAGCGGATGCTGAGCGGTTTGTTAACGAATTCGTGCGCGCTTTGAACCAGAGGTAGCCTGGTCGGGAGGCAGTCGATGACCTGGATCAGCTTATTGGTATTTATCCACGTGATGGCGGCATTTATGATGGTGGGCGGCATGGTCGGGCGCGAGGTCACCCGGGGCCAGATGAAGAAGACCAGCGATTTGAAGGTATTCGCCGAGATGTCAGCCTTGGCGGGGCGCTTCGACACCCTGGTGGTTCGCCCTGGCAGCACCCTTGTCGTCCTGGCCGGGATCATCCTGGCGGTGGTCGAAGGCTGGCCGATCTTCGGCTTCCTGCAGGGGGGCGCATCTAACTGGCTGTTGGTCACCATCCTGCTGCTGCTGAGCGTCATCGCGGCGATCGCTTTCATCTTCGTGCCGCGCGGGAAAACCTTCGAGAAAGCACTGCAGGACGCGATCGCCAGGGGCGAGATCATTCCCGAGCTGCGGGCAACATTTCAGGACCCTGTCGATCGCTGGGCGCACCGCTGGGAAGAGATTGCGGTGGCTGCGATCATTTATTTGATGATTGCCAAGCCATTCTAACGATAGGATGAATTTGCTCCTGCAACCACCCCGGCTGATAATATTTTTACAGGTTCTATCTTCGTAACGCCATTCGTAACGATTGAAGGACGCCCGGTCTGTATAATCACTCTGTAAGCTGGAGAAGATGAGAATATGACGGCAAATCCACCTAAATCCTGGCGCTCCCTGTTCGCCAAGCAGGCAGTCGAGACCCCGCAGGCAGACTGGCTGGCCAGAGAAAAACCCAGCCGGGCGCAAACTCTGGACCTGGACCTGGCCTCCGACGACCCACTGCTGGCTCACTTCCTCAATGCGCCAGGTGTGGTCGAGATCGACCGGCTTGAGCTCGATTCTCCCGCCCTGCGCAAGCTCAAACAGGCGGGGGTCAAGATAACCGTGCCGCTGGTCAGCCAGGGGGAGCTGATCGGCTTGTTGAACTTGGGCGGGCGCCTGAGCGAACAAGATTACACCACCGACGATCGCCGCCTGCTCAACACCCTGGCGACCCAGGCTGCCCCGGCCCTGCGCGTGGCGCAGCTCGCTCGCCAGCAGCAAATCGAGGCCCGCGAGCGTGAGCGCATGGAGCAAGAGCTGCGGGTGGCGCGTGTCATCCAGCAGACCCTGCTTCCCAAGACGATGCCGGAGCTGAAGGGCTGGCAGTTCGATGCGCTGTGGCAGCCGGCGCGCGCCGTCAGCGGCGACTTTTACGATTACCTGTTATTTGAAGATGGTCGCCTGGGGCTGGTAGTGGGCGATGTCACCGACAAAGGCGTGCCAGCCGCCCTGGTTATGGCAACTACCCGCAGTATTATACGAGCAGCTGTGGAGCACTATTCTTCACCGGGGGAGATCCTGGCTTATGTGAACGAGATGTTGTGCCCCGACATTCCGCCCAATATGTTCGTCACCTGCCTGTACATGATCCTCGATCCCGCCAGCGGCTACCTGCGCTTTGCCAATGCCGGTCACAACCTGCCGGTGCGTCTCTCACGCGGCGAGGTGATCGAGCTGCGCGCCACGGGCATGCCGTTGGGTCTCATGCCAGGCATGGTATACGATGAGCACGAGGCCCGCCTGCAGCCCGGCGAAGGGCTGCTGCTGTACAGCGATGGTCTGGTCGAGGCGCACAATGCTGGCGGCGATATGTTCGGCTTCCCACGATTGCATGACCTGCTGGCAAACCGGGGCAGCCTGGGCGACCAGGCTGGGGCTGAGCTGATCCAAATGCTGACCCAGCAGCTCTCCGAGTTTACCGGCCCCGATTGGGAGCAAGAAGACGACGTGACCTTTGTTACCCTGGTGAATTTGCCCCTTGAATATGAGCTTGACCAACCTGTCCCAACTGCGTCTGAGAGCTGGACCGCCCTGGCTGAGTTCAGCCTGCCCAGCGAGCCTGGCAATGAGCTTCAGGCTATGGAAGAAGTCGCCCGCCTCGTGCAGGGATTGGAACTGACAAAAGATCATCTGGAACGCTTGAAGACTGCGGTGGCAGAAACCACCATGAACGCCATGGAACACGGCAACCAGTACCGGGAGGATCTGCCAGTAGAGATCCAGGTGCACAAATCCTCATCTGCAATCAGGGTGCGCATCAGTGATCGCGGCGGCGGGCACCCCATCCCTGATCCCGAAGCGCCGGATCTGGAAGCCAAGCTGTCGGGCTTGCAATCCCCGCGCGGCTGGGGGCTGTTCCTGATCAAGAACATGGTCGACGAAATGCATGTTTATACAGACGATGTGCACCACACCGTTGAGCTGATCTTCAAGCTAGAAGGAAACCCGCTATGAACCACGCCTTTGGAGCTAAAGTGCGCCGGCACTCGGGACTGACGGTCCTCGATCTGTCCGGTGAGATCAATGCCTTTGCCGACCAGGAGCTGGATGCGGCTTATACTGAGGCCGAGAGCACTGGGAGCCAGACCATCCTGCTCAACTTCGAGAATGTGAACTACATCAATAGCACCGGCATCGCTTTGATTGTCGGGCTGCTGGCGCGCGCCCGCAAAGCTCAGCGTCGGTTAGCGGTATGTGGGCTAAGCGATCACTACCGGGAGATTTTCCAGATCACCCGCCTGGTGGATTTTATGAGCGTTTATCCCGACGAAGCCAGCTTGATGGCCGAAATGAGCTAAAATAAGACGCTGCCCGGAAGGGGAAAGCAGCCCTGATAACCACATTGAACCAATCTAAAGATCAAATCCAAGGAGATAAACACATGTCGAATGTGAAAGTGAAGATGGATGTCCGCATGGCGAATGAACATACCGGCATCATTGATATTCAGGGAGAGATCAATGCGTTTGCCGAGAACATCCTCATGGATGCCTACACTCAAGCCACCAGCCGGGGCGCCAATACGATCGTGCTGAACTTCAGCGGGCTGGAGTATATGAACAGCTCCGGGATCGGCCTGCTGGTCACCCTATTGATCCGCGCCAACCGCCAGAAACAGCGCCTGGTTGCCTGCGGGCTCTCGGAGCACTACCGCCAGATCTTCGAGCTCACCCGGCTGAATGAAGCCATTGGCATCTTTACCACCGAGGCTGAGGCGTTAGCCGCCTCCGGTTGATCTCCCTTCGTCTCCCTCATCTGGATGCCATATGACCACACCCCCCTCTCCACCGGAAAAGAATGACCCCCGCCAGTCTGCCTGGTCGCCGCCTGTTGACCGCATCAAGGTGACCGGTGCGCCGCAGGGCGCCATGAACCTGAATGTAGAGGGGCGCCATCTCGTCTCTCCCTTGCAGGGATTCGGGCAGATGTGGCAGAAGACGTTCAAGATGCGCCTGAGCGGGGTGAAGATGACCCCTGCACAGGTCATGCAGGTCTGGAAAGAGAACTTCCAGCGCTTCCAGCCTCCCGAAAATCGTTTCCTCCCCTCCATGGTAGGCATCCAGCCGGGCGAGACCCTGCTGATCGAGGCCAAAGTACCCGCTTTTCCGGGGACACCCAGCATCCTGCCGGTTGCAACTGGCGTGATGGTCCTATACGCCGATGACGAAATGTTCACCGTCATGAACCCAGAAGGACATCCCCTCTCCGGTTGGAACACGTTCAGCGCCTATGAAGAAGAAGGCTGCGTGGTGGCCCAGGTGCAGGAGCAATCGCGGCCCAGCGATCCGCTCTATGAGTTCTTCTTCCGCTACTTCGGCAGCTCAGCCCAGCAGGATAAGATCTGGATCCATGTGCTTACCTCGCTGGCTGATTTCCTTGGGGTGAAGGGACAGGTGGTGGTCAGCAAGACCCTGATCGATCCCGGGGTGCAGTGGTCCCAAGCCAGGAATATCTGGCACAACGCCGCCATCCGCACGGTCTTTTATGTGCTCGCCGCACCCATACGCTGGGTGCAGAAGCCGTTCAAGCGGCAGAAAGAGTAAGCGCAGTGCTTTCGCGGCTAGCCGCGGCTAGCCACGGCCGGTCGGGAAAGCTGTAACGAATAGACATGCCCGCCTCCAACGCGTATGACGCTGTGATTGTCGGCTCCGGACCGAACGGATTGGCCGCGGCCATTACTTTGGCGCGTGCCGGCCTGTCTGCGCTCGTCCTGGAAGCCAGGGACACCATCGGCGGTGGCACGCGCACCCAGGAGCTGACCCTTCCGAGCTTCCTGCATGATGTGTGCTCGGCGATCCACCCGCTCGGTCTGGCTTCCCCATTTTTTAAGCAGCTGCCGCTCCAGGAATATGGGCTGGAGTGGGTGCATTCCCCGGCTTCGGCAGCCCACCCGCTGGATGGCGGCCGGGCTGTCCTGCTGGAGCGCTCGATCCCCGACACTGCCGCACAGCTTGGCAGCGATATGCCGGCTTATCGCCGCTTGATCACCCCCCTATCCGACCAGCTGGATATCCTCACCAACGATCTGCTCGGTCCCCTGCCGCTGCCTCCCCAGCATCCGCTGGCGACCGCCTTGTTTGGCTTGAAAGCCATCCGCTCCGGGCGCGGCTTCGCCCGCAGCCGCTTTGTCGACGAGCCCGCCCGGGCATTATTTGCTGGTATGGCAGCCCACTCGCTCATGCCATTGGAACGCCCGATCACGGCTTCTTTTGGGTTGGTGATGCTGATGATGGGGCACCGCGGCGGCTGGCCCCTGGCAAAGGGCGGCTCGCAGCACATCACCGGGGCGATGGCGAGCTACCTGCGCTCCCTGGGTGGCGAGATCATCACCGGTCAGACGGTGACTGCGTTGGATGAGCTGCCGCCTGCCAGGGCGGTGCTGTTCGACACCTCGCCGCGTGAGGTGCTCAGCATAGCCGGGGAGCGCCTGCCCGCAGGCTACCGCCGCCAGCTCGAGCGCTACCGCTACGGAGTCGGCGTGTGCAAGGTGGATTTCGCGCTGGATGGGCCGGTCCCCTGGCAGAATCCGGCCTGCGCCCGGGCTGCTACGGTCCACCTGGGCGGCTCTCTAGAGGAGATTGCAGCCTCGGAGCGGGCGATCTGGCAGGGAGAGCATCCCGAAAGACCCTTCGTCCTGCTTGCCCAGCAGTCGCTGTTTGACCCCTCGCGCGCTCCGCAGGGCAAACATACCGCCTGGGCTTATTGTCACGTGCCTAATGGCTCCACAGTGGATATGACCGCCCGTATCGAGGCCCAGATCGAGCGTTTCGCCCCGGGTTTCGGCGAGCGCGTACTGGCACGCCATACCCGCCTGGCTGCCGATTGGGAGAGCTACAACTCGAACTACATTGGCGGTGACATCAACACCGGCGTGCAGGATATCTGGCAGTTCTTCACCCGCCCTGTCCTCAACCTGGTACCGTACCGCATACCGGTCAAAGGATTGTACCTGTGTTCATCTGCTACCCCGCCGGGCGGCGGGGTGCACGGAATGTGCGGCTACCACGCCGCCCGCACGGTTTTAAAAGACCTTAAGGTTCCTGGTTAACATCCCCCTTCACCGCCCCTGCGACGGGTCACATTCTGGTAAATACCAGACAGCACCGGCTGCAAATGGGGCAGGTTCCCCGTCCACTTAAATAACAGCGAAATTGGCGATATCTCGGATTGTTCCAGATCTCCCGTAAGGGCTGGTCCCGCACATTTCCGGCATGGTACTCCCGGCAGATCCCGACCTCACCATCTGGATAGATCTTCATCGTCTGCCAGACACATCGCGAGCTGCGTACTTTGACAAGCTGCTCGGGTTGGTGGTAGTAAATCCTCGTCTCCTCACGGTTCAATTCGGGATATTCGTTTACCAGGAGGCGAGGCTTTCTCTTGCGGATAGAACGTAACGACTCGTACACGCAGTCGCTGTCAATCGCCTGTGTGTTGACCTGCCATAAAACACGACCAGATTGGGGTAGGTCTGGATCACCCTGCTGGTCCAGGATCATTTGATCCGTTTGGATCCATAGATGATTGAAGTTGAGAATATCCACGCCTAATGCTTCCGCCTGAATGGAGGAATTTTCCAATTTCTTGTAATTAATATCTGTGATAACAGTCGAGATCGCCACTAGGGGACGGTCAGCCCTCTTCAAGACTTCCTGGATACCTGATATTGCTCTCCCAAAAGCCCCCGGGCTGCGGATTTGGTCATGGATTGCCTGGTCACCATCGATAGATACAACCAGCAGGTCCAGCTTGCTCTCGCACAGTGACGCCGCTTTTGATTGCAGGAAAGTGCCATTGGTCGTCAGAGAACAAAAAAAGCCGCGGCGCTTTATTTCATGGATCATATCCAGGACCTTCGAGTGAAGCAATGGTTCCCCTCCAGTCAATCCGATCATGGGTTTTCCCGGGCAGGTATCCAGGATGCGCTTGAACACCTCCAAGGACATGAAACCGGCTCGGTTCAACCTGAATTCTGGCGACTCACTATAGGAATATTGGCACATCCGGCATCGCAGGTTACACCGGTCAGTGATCATAATGCTGATGGACCGTGGGGCAAAGCTTCGACCACCCAGCAGATGTCTTTCTAGCGGATGAATGGTGGACCTGGCTGCATTGGTGACCAGGTGATAGGAGACAGAAGGATTCTGAGCCAATCCTTTAATCACTTTTGGTACATCCCTGTAATCCATAAATACCTCCTAATAGACCTGCCGTTGGACTCTCCGCCCGACCAGCCCGCACCCTCCATCATGATCGTCGATTTCCATTCCGGGTGATGATCGTTTTATCTTTTCCTCTTCAACCAGTTTTTATGCAACTTACCTTCGGCGAATTGTATAGATGGTCACGGTAGCCTGATAGTTTATTGTAGGTTGGTAACCAACCAACCAGCGCTCGCGATCGATTTGAAATACTTTTTCTTGCTGGAGTTCGAAAAAGTTGCCCTGGCTCAGCCCTGACGCTTTGAGAATATCGATGACACCGTCGTCAGTCGTGCCTGGTCGTCCAGGAACTGCCAGGCAATCGACATTACTTTCAAGGAGATACTGTTCGAGCCGGCCTGTTTGGTACCATTCTATTAAATCCGGATTGACCAGCCCACCCAGGTCTACCAGCGGGCGCTGGCCGTAATATCGTAAGGCGCCCACATCAAACGCAGCACAAATCTCACCTTGAGGGATTTGCTCCCGGATATAATCCGCGGCAGCGATGCGCACATTGAGCATATGATCGATGTTGGAGTCATATACGCGGTTCCAATAAACCGTATTTGCCACAGCAATGATGGTTACCCCGGCAGAGAACCAATATCGATACCGGGATTGGCGTACAAACCGGATCCCCAGCGCCAGGGCAAGCCACAAGACAATATGGTTTAAACTGGCGTAACGGCTGGCGGTTCCAAGGATGGGCAGGTAGATCATATAACTGATGTTGTGCAGGATCATCCAGGACAGGAAGATAATCAGCGGTAATCGCGCCTTATCCTTCTCCCAGCCCTTTGTTTTGATAAAAAATACCATTCTTCTGAGGCTGATCCATAGCAAGGGAAGGACCACAGTTGCCAACCCGAAAATTGCCCAGATCGACAGCTTATAACTGAAGGAACCTAACCCAGGGTTGATTTCGAGATAAGGGCCAGGCAAAGCAAATCCACCCAGGATAAACTCAACCGCGTATCCAATCCACATCAATGGATAAGCCAGTCCAGGCAAATGGCTAAGCCAGGCCAGCGGCTCCACGCGTTCCGTAGCGATTTGGATTGAGATGATATTGCTGAAATGCCTGCCAATTCCGCTGGTTGGGAGAAGATATCCGGTGCGCAGCCACAGGTAGAGGATCCACGGACCAGCAATCAAGACACTCACCCCTCCTGCGACCAGCAAGCCGCGCTGGATCGTCTTGCGGCGCAAGATATCAAATCCCCCGATCACCAGGAGCAGGATGACCCCTTCAATGCGGGTGATGACCAGCAGCCCCAGCGCCACTCCCAGCCATCCCCATCTCTGCTCGCGATAACACAGCAACGTCAGGATCCCCAGCGCCAGGAACAACATCGTCTCCATGCCACTCAATGCAAACCAGATCATGTGCCCAGACAGGATCACCAGCAGGGCGACAACTAGGGACACCCAGGGCAGAAGAAGGGGGCGCAGCAGTTGGTATAATCCTGTACCCACCACAGCCAGTCCAGTCAGCCCGAACAGCTTGGCAGTCCAGTGCATGGAAAGTCCGGCCCAATGTGCAGCTGTCAGGATCAAGACCCACAGCAAGCTGGACGAGCCAACCCCTTTCTCACCCTGGTCATTGAAGAAGAGCCTGCCGTGCTTAGCCAGGTTGCTGGCATAGATAAAGTGAATATAACTATCATCCATGGGGAACTCGAGCGGCGAGGGCCACAGGAAAACACACGCGACAGCCAGGATGGTTGACACCACCACAATCTGGGGTAGCCAGCTCCACACATCTGCCGCCAGCGCCAGGTCCGAAAGAGTTGCGCGATCTACTTGCCTTTTCATCTTTGGGAATCGGAGTTGCCTCATGTCCATGAGAACCTCCCTTCCGTATCCATTCCCATTGTTACGGATGAAAAGTGCCAAAACAAGTAGATTAACTGCCAAAAGGCGCCAGATTGGTTTTACTGATCCTTACACACTCAGTCATTTTTGGGGAGGATGCACAACCATCGCCAAACCAGCGGCGAAAATTGCCGCGATCACCACCATAGTAGGGAAGCTGACCATCCGGTCAGCGACCATATTCAACAGCATCCACAGGAAGGCGAAGTTATAGCGAAGGGTCAAGAAACCGAACATGTAGATCAGAGCGTATAGCATCAATCCGCCTAACGCGAAGAAGATGAAATCAAAGATCCTCCCCAACCCTTTTTGACCTCCGATCAGGAACCAGAACAACAGCGGGACGATGAACAGAAGTGAGAAGGGATTGAAGGCTGTGATATAAACAGCAGCTAGTCCCGTGACGAACAGGGATAAGCTTTTAATCACTCCAAAAGGAGGTTGCTCGCTTGGTCTCGCTAATTGGTGTGCGATCCGGCGCCCAAGGAACAGCAAGGCTGCCAGGCCGACTAGTGCCAGAGTGAAGACCAACCAATTCGGCTGGGTCAGGTAGGGGTCTTTACTGGTCGCCGGGTACCGGTAAAATTTGAGTAGTAGCCCGCTTTCGACGAACAAGTAGAGCATGACCACAAACGTCACGAACGGCAGCCAGAAGCTTAAGAAGTGAGGAAGAGCAGCCTGCCATGACACCAACTTCTCTGCAAAAGGAGCTCTGGCAGTCAAAAAGCTGCCGAGGAAGAAGAGGGCAGTAAAGCTGGTGAAAATTATCCCCAGCGGCCAGCCATGAAAGACCTGGTTGCTGCCTTGCATGTACAGGTACGGTCCGGACTCCTGTGGGAAACTATGCATCGACAGAAGCTGGCGGAGCAGAGCCTCAACCACCAAACCGATGTTCCCGACAGTCGATGCCGACTGGTACTCAAGTGTATCGTCCGGGTCATGCCACAGGCGGTAATGCTCCTCGGCGTATTCGGGCGGCTCGCGCCCGGCGATGCCCAGGGCGGGGATACCAGCCGCGACGATCGGTCCCTGGTCCATGAAAGAGATGGGCGCCATCTGCCCGACCATCTGGTCCACCACACCGGGGATGACTACAGGCCACAAACCGGAATGGCTGGCTGCCTCTTTCAACGCCAATGCCAGCCACAGTGAGCCAAAATTTCGGTATTGCCCAATCTGTTCAATCTTAACGCCATCGTAATAAGTTCTCCCGACGTTATCAATAGAGAATCCGGCAATGATATTTTTCGGATCAGGATAGTTCTTAATGAACCGCCTGCTGCCAATCATCCCGTATTCTTCCGCATCGGTGGCGACGAATACCAGGGTGTATGGAAGGGGCTTTTCTTTTGCAAATATTTCTCCCACGTGCATTAGGATAGCTATACCAGCCGCGTCATTATCTGCCCCCTGGACAGTGGTCATGGCCTGGTCAAGGTGGGCAATGACCAGAATCTCGCGAGCGGAGTCTCCGGACAGCCTGCAAACCACGTTGTTAAGCGGTGTCGGCTGGCTATAATTGACGATCTCCCACTGGTCGATGGAACAATCCCAACCCGCTGTGCTCATCCGCGCCTGGACCCACTCAGCAGCCAGCTTGTTATTTGGATGCCCGCTGGCGCGATCCGGGAAGCGGGTAACCAGCCCAGTCTCGATGGCAAAAGCCGCTTCACCGTCAAACTTCAGGTCCGCAGGATCAAAGCTCGCCTGGATCTCCGGGGCGCCGCTGCAGGCGGTCAACAGGAGAATCGCTATGGAAAAAATCATCGATTTGGCATTCATCTCTATTGCTCCTTATTTGCATGCTGAGGACGGTACCGTTGTCGATGCGGCTAGCCCTACGAGCCCGGCGCTGATAAATACCCACGGAGCGTCGAAGGTAACCCACAATAAGACACATCCATACCGGATATAGCGCAGCAGGTAAAACTCTATCCCCCATGAAGGTAAAGAACCTTCCAGGGACGGATGCAGCACCAGCAGAGCCCGGATCAGCTGGATACCGAAGCTGTAGATTGGTTCCATAGGCACCCTCCTGCACCTACATGATTTTACAAAAAATCAGACTGCCAACAGGAGCCTATTAACTGCCAAGAACCGTTATTAATCGATTTCTTAGTGCATTATCTGGAAATTGGCCTCCCTTCTCTAGCTACCGCCCATTCGCCCACACCACCCTCAGTGATCCACTTCGAGAGGGCTTTTATTCAGTATACACACTAGCTATCAGGAAACTATCAGGAAATTATCAAAAAATAATCCAGGTGGAAAAATCCGCTTGCTTTTTACTGAAAAAAACTGTACATTATATTCGTGGGGTCACTATACGCTCTCACTTTTGCCATTAATTTCCTCGGCTTGATGCTGGCCATATGGCTTGGCTTATACCTGGTCACGCGCAATCCGAGATACCTGATCGCCTGGCTGACCGCGCTGACCATGTGGTCGATGAGCGGCCTGTTCTTGAATGTGCTGCTGGCGATCAATCCGCCGCCGCTCCCGGTCTACAACCAAACCTGGCTGCGGTTTATGTTCCCCTTCTGGTCAGTAACAGACCTGTTGGAAAATCCAAACAACTGGCTCTTGGGTTGGGCGGTGGCCCCAGCGGTCGCCTTCTGGCATCACGCGACAATAATAATGCGGCCAGGGCGGATAAATGCCTGGCGTTGGACGCGCATCCTGGTCGGGTATCTGATGGCCTTGCTGGCGATTATCGCCCAGGCCAATGGATCTCTACTGTACACGGAGCAGGAAAGCAACCCCCTGTACCTGAACAGCCTGCACGCGGGACCATGGTTCCCAATTTTTGGCACGGCGCTGTTCCTGGTGACGTGGAGCAGTGTGGTGAACCTGGCCCGCTCGGCACATGGCACCCCGGCGCCAATACCGCACAAGCAGCTGGTATTGCTGATATCGGCGACGCTCTTCGCCGGGCTGATTGCGCCGGTATCGATGGTCGGCTCCATCCTCGGATGGCCAATCCCCATGCTGGTCATGTCTCTGCTGTTGGTCATTCCAGTCAGTATCATGGGGTATGGCGTGGCGCGTTACAGTGCGGCCGCAGCCGGGCGCACCATTCAGCGCGACTTTGTGTATAACCTGGTACTGCTGGCCCTGGTCGCCCTGACCTATCTCGCGGTCGGCCTGTCTCTAGTAAGAATCTACGCAGCGCCTTTGATCATCACAGTACTCGTGCCCTTGCTGGCAGTGGTCACCCACACCTTTATGTACACTGCCTACCGCTTGATGGATTGGTTATTCTACCGCAAGGCAACGCGCCAGCTGCGCTCCAACCTGCGGCAGCTGATCCGGCTGGCGGGTGAGGGCGAAGCGACGGAAGACAGCCTGGCGCCGGCCCTGGACGCCCTTTGCTCGTCTGTGCGAGCCACCTTCGGTTTGATCGTGATCTTCGAAGAGCAGGCTGTGCACCAATTGGCCGCTTACCGCTGGAAGGATGGTCCGGTAGCCCTGGAGCCTGCCTCGTTGGCGGCTGATGATTACATCCATCTGAAACCGGGTCAATTCCCCGCGCCGCTGGATGAAGCCGCGCTGCTGGTGCCGCTCTACGGTGAATCCAGCCAATTGGGGGCGCTGCTGCTCGGCCGCCCGACCAACGGTATTCGCTATCGAGACGATGAGGTGGAACGGATCATAGGTTTGGCTGACCGCATCGGAGATGCAATCCACTTGGCGCAGCGCCAGAGTTTGTACATCCGCCAAATCGCCCAGCTTGCCCCGGTGGAACAACATGCCATGGTCTCGGTGGAAGCGGTCGAAATGGCGCTGCGCAACCTGCATGACTACACTTTTTTGGGCGATACAATGCTAGGGGAATTAAGCTTAGTCCGCACCCGTTTAGCTCAGGGGCCGTCAACGACGCTGGATCGGGGGAAAGCGGTCCACGAGGTCTTGCTCGAGGCGATTAACAAGCTGCGCCCGGTGACGGCAATCCAGCGCGACCCGCCGCCGCGTGAATGGTATCCGTATCTGATCTTGCGCGACGCTTACCTGGAAGAGAAATCCAACCGCGATATCATGCTGGAGTTATATATCTCGGAAGGGACCTTCAATCGCACTCGCCGTGCAGCTGTCCGTTCGTTGGCACGCACCCTGGGAGAGATAGAAGCGGCACTGGCGTGAGGGTGGAGCGTGCGACCGCGCTCTACCGCTCTCTGTCCCCCCATTGTCGTTCACCACCGTGATAGAACCTCGACGGTTCACCCCTTCGGTTTAATCAGCGAAGCAAGCTCTGGTCTCTCCGTTGCCCCGCGGTGAAATATATCCCCCCGGTCCACCCCTACAACAAACCTTCGCGTAACTTTGTGTTCCTTGGCGCTCTTCGCGGTTCAATCTTTAAGCGTTCAATAGGAAACGCGTGACTCGATCTCCTTAGCCGCCTCGACCCAGTTTTCCACTTCGGAATAGTAAGGCGGTCTGCGCACCAGGTGCTTCTCGGCGTTGGCTTCGACCAGCGCATTATACAGGTGGCTTGGATTACGGCTGCGCAGTTCTTTGACCGTATCCACGCCCGCCGCCTCCAGCAGATCGCTGTATTCCTCGCCAACCCCCGGCACGCGCATCAGATCAGCCTTGTTCACCCATCTGAGGATCAGCGTATCGGATATGCCGGTCTTCTCCACCAGCTCCTGCCGGCCCTTGCGGGTCGCCCCCGCCGTCAGCAAGTCTTCAGTGGTGAACAGGCCGTACTCTCCCAGCATGGCGGCATGCACCGGACCGATGCCTTCAATGGTATTGATCTTGATGGACCGGCGGCGAGGGCGCCCGACAGCCGCCTCTTTCACCTCCAGCCCGGCTTCGTCCAGGTCGGTAAACGGCGCCACTACCCGAGCTTGCTCGGTTTCGAGCGTTTCCGGTTCCACCACCTGAGCGGCGGTCTCGACCGCATCTTCACCCGCAGCTTCGAGCGCTTCCGGCTCCATCACCAGTGCGGCAGTAACTGCCTCACTCTCAAAGGCCTGAGCCGCGGTCTCGACGGCCTCTTCACCCTCGGCTTCGAGCGCTTCCGGTTCCATCACCGATGCGGCAGCTTCGGCCTCGCTCTCGAAGGCCGGTTCCAATATCCGGGTAACCCCTTCGCCCGCAGCTTCAATGGGTTGCAGCTCTACCTCCCCCTCCGTGACAGCGATTTCAGCCTGCGCCTCGAGGGCGCTCTCAGCAGCTGGCTCGGTAAATGCATACTCTGCAGCTCTGGTGATGGCGGGTTCCGCTTCCGCCTCCGGGGAGGCGATTTCGGCTTCCTCCTCGACCTCCGGCTCCGCGGACACGGCTGCACCCACCGCCAGCGCTGCCGCGCCAAGCGCAGCTGCCTCTCCGCCCTCAACGGCAGCTTCCCCTACGTCGACGGGCTGACCGGCGCGCACCAGGTCGGAGACATTGTGGTACATGCCCAGGATGCCGATCTGCTTGCCCCACAGGACTACCGGGATGCCAAACAGCTCAACATCAACCAGCGAGCCGTCTTTGCTCCGGCGCTTGGTGATCTTGCGCACTACTTCGCCCTGCGAAACATTGTAGGTCATCAGCAGGCTTTCATCGATCAGCTCGCTGGGAGAGATCAGGCTGTCGATATTCTGCCCGATCACCTCCTGCTGGCGGTAGCCGAACATCTTCTCGAAGGCCGGGTTGCACGCCACCACCCGGTGGTCCAGGCTGAGCGTGACGATCCCCACCGGGCTGTTCTTCACCAACGACTCGTAGAACTGCTTCTGTCGTTCCAGGTCCAGTGCCGCCTGCTTGCGATCGGTGATGTTGCGGATAAGATAAATCCTGCCCTGCTGCACCCCCTCCTGGAAGGTCAGCGGATCACTGGAAACCTCGTACCAGCCATCCAGCTCGGGGAATTTCATCTCCGTTTTCATGCTCGGCATCTGGTCGCCCGTCTCGCTGCCGAAGAAGCGCTCATCAATTTGCGTGCCGATGATCTGCGGAAAATCGAGCTGGAAAGCGTTTGCAGCGGCGTGGTTGCAGCGGATAATCTTGCTGTTCTCATCTACCAGCAGGATCATATCCACCACAGAATCAAAGGTCGCTTCCCATTCCTTTTTACCGCGGCTGATAACTGCCTCGATCTCCTGGCGCTCCTGGTCTTTCTTTGCCAGCTCGGCATTCAGGCGCCCCACCTCTGCAGCCCGTTTTTGGGTCTCACGCCCTTCCATGCGCATGCGCTGAACCTGTCCCTCACGCGACCCAAGCAGTCCCACCACAGCCGCCAGGAAAAACGGGAAGCTGTCAATAATCCACATGAGTGGATTGCTGAGATGGACGTCCAGGACATTCTGCAGGGTGAAGGCCAGCGGCGCGCTGATCAGAGCTACCACGGTGGCAAGAGCCACAATCACAAGGCCAAAAACGAATCCCAGGATAATGTATATCCAAACACTCGAGCTGCTGCTGTTCTTGTTCATAGCCTGACTCCCTTCCGAGGCCTATGGATCCTGACCGGCTGTCGTGTGACCGCCATGATTTCGGATGAATGATGCGTCGTGAGTGGGCGGTAGCGTCGTATATTTTAATATTAGCACACATGAAGGATAATGAAAAGATGACCGTCTTTGAGCCAGCAGCTCGCAGAGCGGTCATCTTATTGTTAACGCCGCCGGAGGGCTCTCCCCTTTAGCCCTCCGGTGAAACACATCAGGCTCCCCTGCTGGACAGCGCTTTCTGCCCCCTGGCTGTCCAGGCTTGTGTGCCTGATCGATGAGTACGGTTTTTAGGGAGACTGCTGCCAAATAACCTGACAGCCGGTCTCACAACCGCTTAATAGTGTGGGCTAGCCGGGATAATGAATCATCTATGCTGGCTAGCCCCTCTTGACACTCGCCCAAGTGTCGATCATATAAACGCTTCAACTCTCATCTTGTTACACCTATTTACGAATAATTTTAGTTATAGGACTTACGCAGTTGAGGGAGGAAGTGGGTATTTGGGCGGGCTGCGCCCGCCCAAATACCCCCGATTACCCCTGAAGTGCGTAACTCCTAAGTTATAATCTCACCGCCGGGCTGTAAATTTACTGCAGGGGACGGAAAGGCCACCCCTCGAATTGGAGCAGGATAAATGGGCGCACGCGACGAGATCTTCGAACAACCCCTCCGCCTGGAGCATCTGCTGGATAATCAGCGCCTGCGGGTGCACGAAATCGCCAGTATTATCCGCCGCCGGGATATCCAATATGTCTTCCTGGCGGCGCGCGGCACATCCGATAATGCCGGGCGTTATGCCAACTATTTGTGGAGCGCTCGCAACCGGCTGCCGATCGCCCTGGCCACTCCCTCGCTGTTCACTTACTACCACCAGCCGCCGATATTGAGGGGTGCCCTGGTGCTGGCGATCTCCCAATCCGGGCAATCACCGGATGTGGTCAGCGTCCTGGAAGAGGGCCGGCGCCAGGGCTGCCTGACGATGGCGATCACAAACACGCCCAACTCACCACTCTCGCAGGCTGCCGACCTGGTGCTGGACCTCCAGGTGGGTAAAGAGAGCGCCATCGCTGCAACCAAGACGTATACCGCCGAGCTGACCGCCGTGGCAATGCTCTCGGCTGCGCTGCGGGAGAGCCAATCCGACTGGGGCGAGCTGGGATTGCTGCCGGGGTGGGCCAGGCAGGCATTGGAGCTGGAACCAGCCATCGCACAGATGGCCCAGCGCTACCGCTATATGCAGCGCTGTGTGGTGTTAGGCCGCGGTTTCAACTACGCGACGGCTTTCGAATGGTCTTTGAAGCTGAAGGAGATGACCTATGTGGCTGCGGAGCCGTACTCATCTGCCGATTTCCAGCACGGACCGATCGCCCTGGTGGAGACCGGCTTCCCGGTGATGGCGGTCGCGCCGCAGGGGATGGTCTTCTCATCGATGATGGAAGTGCTTACCCAGGTGCGCCGCCAGCAGGATGCAGAGCTGGTAGTTATCTCAGATGACAGCCAGGCCCTGGAGCTGGCCCAATCTCCGATCCAATTACCAGCCGGCATCCCTGAATGGCTGACCCCTCAAATCGGCATCATCGCCGCCCAGCTGTTCGCCTACCACCTGACGCTCGTCAAAGGCTACAACCCCGACGCGCCGCGCCTGCTGCACAAAGTGACCGAGACGCACTAGGGGGCTATTTCAACCCTCCTGCGGAGCCTGCAGCAGCTCTTCCCGCATACGCTGGGCTTCCAGGTTGTTCGGATTGATCTTCAACACCTGCTCGATATCTGCCTGAGCCAGGTCGATCTCGCCGTTGAGCTGGTGGGCTATTGCCCGGTGCAGGTAGGCTTCCGCGTAATCTGCTTTGCGCTCGATAGCCCGGGAGAAATCCCGGATGGCCTCCGGGTAGCTATCCAGGTCCAGGTACAGCACCCCGCGGTTGAATGGATAGACCGCCGAGCCGGGGTCCAGCCGGATGGCCTCATCGAAGTCGTTGCGGGCGCTGGCAGACTGGCCCAGCAAGTTGCGCGCCAGGCCGCGGTTGTTGTATGCCTCCGCATAGCGCGAGTCGATGGCGAGAGCGTTATCGAAGCACTTGACTGCCTCGGTGTACTTGCGCATCTCCAGATACAGCTCGCCCAGGCTGTTGTAGGGCACTGGCGATGGCTTGTATGTATCGCGGAATTCCTCCACCTTTCTTTCCTGCAATCGGATAGCTGTATTGAAATCTGCTAAGGCAAGCGGATAGTCCACCAGCTTGCGGTACACGCTGCCGCGGTTAAGATAAGCCACCACCAGCTCGGGGTCGATCTCGATGCCGCGCCGCAGATCGTTCAGCGCTTCCTGGTAGTTGCCGGTATCGCTCAAAGCGATGCCGCGGTTCACATAGGCATCGGCATACTCGCTGTTGATATTCTGGATAATGTAGGTGTAATCCGAGATCGCCAGCTCCGGCTGTCCGGCGGCATGGTAAGCCAGCCCACGCAGGTTGTATGCCAGTGCATACGATTTGTTGAGCCGGATCGCCTCCTCGAACGAGGCAATGGCATTCAGATACTCGCCCTGCCGGGAGTAGGTCTCGCCCCAGTCCTTGTAGACCACCGCCGCATCGGGGTCGTTCAGCTCGATAGCGCGGTTGAAGTTTTGGTAAGCCGCCTCGTAGCGCGGCTGGGGCTGCATGGAAGCGTACAGCAGGCCGCGCCCGTGGTAGATCTCGGCAAGGTTTGGGTTGATCTGGATCACTTCATCGAAAGTGGTTTCCGCTTTCTTGTAATCGCCTTTCAAGCGGTACGAATTCGCCAGGTTGATGTACGTCTCCGCCCAGTTTTTATCCAGCTTCAATCCCTTCTGCAGGTCGCGGATGCTGAGGTCTATCTTCTCCAGGAACTGGTAGGCGATGGCGCGTTGGTTCAGCGCCTCGATGTGCCCGGTGGCAAGCTGCAGAACGCGATCGAAGTCTGCCACCGCTTGCTGGTATTTGCCGGTCAGAAGCTGCGTCCGGCCGCGGCTGAACAATGCATCCACCGAGAATGGATCCAGCTCGATGGCCTTGGTAAAATCCGAGATTGCCTGCTGGTAGCGCTCCTCGGCGCCCTTTTGGTCGCCAGTCATACCGATCTCCTGCGCCAGCTCGCGCAACGATTCGCCGCGGCTGATCATCAGCACCGGGTCGAGTGGATTGCGCTCCAGCGCCAGGTCATACTGCTGGATGGCATACTGATATTGGCCCAGCTCGGCGAACACGCGCCCGCGGTTGAAATACTCGAAAGCGCCGGTCAGATAGCTGCTTTTGTAGCGCCAGAACAGGCGGATCGGGTCGCCGCTGGGGGTCTGCTGGAGAGTAGAGAACAGGAGCTGCAGACGTTGTTTGCCGCCCACATTGTTGACCGCTTTCAGAGCCACTTCTAAAGCCTGCGCCGTCTCACTGTTCTGGTAAGCAGCCTGGAAATCGCTCAGACCTCGGATGCCCAGGCCCTGAACGCTGCGGAACTCATCCAGAGAGCTGAGGTGGATTAATAGAACCGCCTGATCGATCCAGTCGAAGATTTGCTGCACGCTGAACTGGGTGCGCTGCACCAGGTCGGACACATCGACGTTCGCCAGGTTGTGCACGTTGTCGATGCCCTCCACGTTCAGCCGGATAGCATGCCAGCGGTTTAATCCCTGAAGGGTCTGCAGCTCGTAGGACGGCTCCTTGTCACTGGTGTCAGACGGGAAGTAGCGCCGGGCAAAGGACAAGATCCAGCTCATGCCATTTTCAGGGAATATACCGATCACAAATGCCAGTGTGTATAGTGTGGCGAGCAGGACACCGCCCCCCAGATTTGCTGCCTCGTTCTGGATCGGAAAAGCCATGCTGAAAATCGCCGCCACAATGACAGCCACAATGGTGCGGGAGGCCACCTGCATGTAAGACTCGGGGTTGAGATCGCTGGTCAGGAAACGGCGGGTGATAGTCTGCACGGTGAACAGATAGGCACCCAGGAAGCCGAAGAACAGCGGGCGGCTGGCGATCTCCAGATTTGCCGCCAGTGCGACCAGGGCAGGATTATCGATCAGGTTTCCGGCAATCAGGAAACCGATCGCCGCCGGGTACGCCAGCAAGAAGCCAACCATAATCACCAGGCTGGCGAAGAGCATCGACCAGACGTAAGCCCAGCCGTGCCAGTAGCGGGTAGGGCGCTGCCCAAAAAAACCGGCAATATCACGGTCGCGCACCAGGCTGCCCTGGCCTTCGCGGACCTTGACCAGCCAGTACAGGAACAAAGAGATCGGCAGATAGCCGATCAAAATCACAGCCAGGAGCCAGAAAATCACGCTGAGGGTCGTGCTGCCGAGGATCATAACGCCTCCCTGTTATTTCTGCGCCAGCCTCTTGCGGATAGAGCTCATTACCTGGGCAGGCCCGCTGCCGATCACCATCACCCCCCGCTCCAATTCGGCAATATGCCGCGCATCCGGGCTGGAGGATACTAATGCCCAGCGCAGCTCTTCCGCCAGCGACATGCCCTTGATGCGATCCCGCGGCGTCAGGCTGGATTCCCTGGAGATGGCTTCTTTGAGCTCAGCAATCATCGGGTCGATATCTGCCAGGCGCAGCGAAGATGGTATCGGCTGGTCGCCAGCATTGTCTGCCAGCGGTGTGTCCGCAGATTTCGCCCCCGCCTCGATATACTGCACCGTCTGGCTGACATTCATGTCAACCGCGCTCTGGATATACTCGGCACCTTTGACCACCGCCCCGCCGACATTCACGGTCGACTGCCCTACCCGCATGCCTTTCTCGACCCGCTCCGGGATAAACAGTGTGGTATCAGGCAGGCGGCTGTAAAGTACGGGCATCGCCCATTCCAGCGTCTGGCGGGCGTTGAACAGGATTGTCCGGCGCGCCTCGGTCAAGGCGCGTTCAAGCGGCAGTCCGTCCGCCAGAGCAGCATAGAATGAACGGGCGAAGCGAATAGCGGACGTATCCATGATGCCGCTTTGCAGACCCAAATAAGCCGGTACGCCCGCCTGCAGGGCTGCCGGGGCCAGGGAATCGAAAGCCTTATCTACCCCGAAATAGGCGCTGTCCAGGGCGATTACCGATACCAGGCTGAGCTGCGTCCCCTGGAGCAGCGCCCTGAATTGGGCCGGATCGACCGGTTGAGAGCGGTGCTTCTCATCCTCGAAGAACAGCAGCGCCTTGCGCGTCTTTTCATCCTGGGTGCCGTGACCGCTGATCTGTAATATCTGGTAGTTTCCCGCGTGCAGCTCGTCGGAGAGCTTATCAAGCGTAACCGGCTCGTCCATGAAAGTCAGCTCGATCTGACCGCGCTGCACCGGGATATCCAGCGCTTCGCGCAGCTGCGCTTTCTCGGTGCTCAGATCCAGTTTTGGCAGGTCCTCTGGGGCGGGGTAAGCTACCAGGATACGCAGCCTGGATGAAGCCTGCAGGCTGGTAGGAGCCATGGGCAGCGACCAATCGCGCAAGATGGGGGTGCGGGTATCGAGCGCCAGGAAGCCCATTGCGGGGTCGAACGCCAGCTCCCAGGGCAGAGCAGCCAGCGCGGGTTGTGACAGGCGCAGGCGGATACGCAGCCCGCTGCTCTCCGATAGCCTGCTCAATGAGCGCCTCAATCCATCCCGCAGCGAGCCCGGAAAAAGCAGGCCGGCAATCTGGGCGCCATACTGCTCGATTTGTTTCGACTCGAATTCATCCCAGGGCCAGCTATCTTTAAACAGCGGTGGTGGTAGAGAGAGCTTGATCTGGTCGGAGAACTCGCCTCCCGAGGGCGTAAGCGCCCGTACAGAGAGGGTTTGCTCATCGTTCTCCAGCTCTAATATGAGAGTAAAATCCTGGTAGGCGTCCATCTCACACTCCTATACTGAGGAGACGTACGCAGCTGGTGGGACACGCATAGCCCCGAGCTTCCCTGAACTGCGTAGCTTCTAGCTGAATTATAACGGAGTAAAAACAAGTGTAATAGGCCTTACGCAGTTGGTAGGTGGATGGGTGTGATCCGGCGGGCATAGCCGGCCCAATCACACCCAATTTCCCCCGAACCACGTAACTCCTATTAAAATAACCCCATGACAATTTTGACCTTTCAGGATGCGATCCACGCTGAAACGCCGGACGTGCCGCTCGCGGCGCTGTGTTTTGCCCGCGAGATCGCCTATCCCGAACTTGACATAGATGCCTGCCTGGCACGCCTGGATGAGCTGGCTAATGCTGCCTGGTTCCAAATCAAGCCTCAGCATACGTTTACCGAGCAGGCGGAAGCCCTGGCTGATTTCCTTTTTATCCAGGAGAGATTCCGCGGTAATGCCAGCGATTACACCGACCCGCTCAACAGCTACCTCAACCAGGTGCTCGAACGGCGGTTGGGCATCCCGATCAGCCTGTCAACGATTTACATCGCCGTCGCCGAGCGGCTGGGCATGACTGCCTGGGGGATTGGACTGCCTGGGCATTTCATCGTCGGCTTGCCATCCCGGTCGGGGGAGATTTACATCGATCCTTTCCACGGAGGCGCACGACTGTCCGTAGAGGATTGCGCCCAGCTGGTGCGGCAGACCAGCGGCTATGATGGACCCTGGCAGGAGGATTGGCTGCATCCGATGCCGCCGCATGCCATTCTGACCCGCATGCTGAACAATTTGCGCAATACCTACTTTCAGGCGGAGGCCTGGGACAGCGCCCTGGCGGTGATCGAGCGCCTGCGCCTGCTCCAGCCAGAAATGCCCGACCTGCTGCGCGACCTGGGAATGGTACACCACCGGCGCGGCGCTCTGCGCCAGGCCGTGGAGAACTACGAGCTGTACCTGGCGCGCGCCCAGGATGCTCCGGACACCGGTATCGTGCGCCTGCACCTCGAATCGGCAGTGAAAAGCCTGTCTCAGCGAAATTAACATCCGTTTGGGACAATGGGAAACCTGGCATAATTCTTGCGACCACCTGCTGGTGGTATACTCAATAACAGACCATATCCACTATCCTTATCATTTGCGGCTGGCACAACCGGAAAGTGAGTGAGAGGATGAAAAGAAGCCTTCTGCTCGTCGGTGCAGGGGTATTGGTCGTTGCTCTCCTGGCGATATTGATCGGTGTCTGGCTGGCTTCGCGGCGACCGAGATCGCTGCCCTCCGACGCCCAGGTGCTGCAAGGTCCTAAGCCGACCTACAATTGGTATGTGTGTGCCGTCCTGAGCATGGGACCGGTGCCAGGCGTCAATGGGGATCGCATGCGATTCCGCCTGTGCAACGATGAAGGCTGGGAGCTGCTGGCGTACTGCCTGCAGCCGCGCTGGCCGGCTCCAGAGCTGAGCGCAGCCTGCGTGCGCCTGGATGAGAATACTTACTGGTGTGGGGAGGGCATCCAAAATTTACGCGAATACGGCATCCTGCAGACGCCTGTCCCCACCCCAACGCCTTCAGCCACGCCGACCCCTACGCCCACATCAACCGCCACGCCCACGGCCACATTAACCCCCGGTCCAACCCTGGGGACCCCCACCGCCACATTCATGACCCCCGGCGGTCCGGCTGCCACATCGACGCCCATCTCTGCCACCCAGCCAGTTGCCCGGCGGCCTTCTCGCCCTTCTCCCGGGGGAATGGGCTTTTTGGCCTGGCTGGGGCTGCAAGATTTCAAGCCGGCGGACTTCAGCCTGGATTTCACTCCGACGCTGACGCCGTTCCAGCCGCAGACCCAGACGCCGCTGCCGCCCGAGCCAGGCGACGCGCCGCTCTATCCGACCAGCACCCCATCTGCCAGCCCGAATGCCACCTCTGCCAGCACAGGTGCGCCATCGATGAACTTTTACGGGATCGATTTCAACGATGCCTCCCGGCGCATCCGCATCAAGATATTCCCGCCTAACCGCAAAGTGAACGGCGGCAAACCGATCGTGATCACCTTCACCCCCGGGGAAAACTGCAAGTACGGCGACCGCAAGGCCTGTATCAACGCCTTCTTTGGCGCCCAGGGCGGTGAAATCACATACGTGACCGTCCACTCGGGCCTGGGAGCGGAGGCGGAAAGCTTGCGGCACGCGCTGGAAGGCACGGGTTTTGACCGGGCCTGGTTCTCGCCGCAGCGGGTGAAGGAGAAGCTGCGCGCCCTGCAGGGGGCAGAGGTGGTGATCGTTCAGGGTGATGTGGAAGTCAGGGGGCTGAAGCTGGTCTCTGCCGGGCGGGTGCCGCCGCAGCACCTGCGCTCCTATATGAACGCCCCCCTGCCGGAGGCGCTTTCCCTGGCGGCCTCGCTCAATTCCTCCCTGGTCAGCGCCGTGGATGCCGCCGGACCGCAGATCGTCTTCGAGACCTGCGGCTGGAAGATGCCCGGCGAACCCTGGTCGCCGGGGGTTACCAGCACCACCGGGTCGATCTACCTGGGCGCCATCCAGATGGCGCCATAACACTAAGATCAACCCATCGGGTGGCGCATGCGCTGCCCACCGATCAGGTGCAGGTGCAGGTGATAAACCACCTGCCCGCCGTGCGGTCCAGTATTGACAATCAGCCGGTAGCCGCTGTCGCGGATGCCTTCCTGCTCGGCGATCTGGCGCGCCAATGTGAACAGCCGCCCGACAAGCGGCTCATCTGCAGCATTCAATTCGTTGACCGAAGCGATATGCGCATTGGGCACCACCAGTACGTGCGTTGGCGCAACCGGATGGATGTCCCGGAAGGCCGTCACCCACTCGTCCTGGTAGAGGATCTCGCCGGGGGCCTGCCGGGCGATGATCTTGCAGAAGATGCAGTTGTTCAAGCATTACCTCTACTATTTCACGGGGGAAATTTACCGCCAAGTCGTAAAGAGCGCGAAGAATGCTGTATCAAACTTGGCGCACTTTGCGTCTTAGCGGTTATTCTAGATCTTAACGCAGAGACGCCGAGAGCGCAGAGCATTCTAAGATAAGTGACAAGGCCTGTTCCTCAGTCTAAAAGCCTTAGCGTGCTTTGGGTCTTAGCGGTTACTCTCGATCTTAACGCAGAGACGCCGAGAGCGCAGAGATCGATCTACCAAACTTGGCGCACTTTGCGTCTTAGCGGTAAGGGTTCTTACTCTTCAACCGCAGCCTGAATTCACCAGATATCCCTGCAAGCTGTCCCCGGAGTATCCCACCAGGCGGACAGGGGTGATCTGGTTCCAACAGCGGCGCGGCGCCAGCGCAGAGACGCGCAGGTAGTTATCCGTCAAGCCGCTCATCTGCCAACCGTCCGGCCCAACTGCGGCGGCGCTCTCCCACAGGACGGGCAGCACGTCCCCAACGAACCGCTCCTGGTACAGCCGGGCGGATTCGGCCAGGGCGGCGCGCATGCGAGCATTGCGCTCCTTGCGGACGGCATGCGGGGTCTGCCCCGGCATGCGCGCTGCGGCGGTGCCTGGGCGGGCGGAATAGGTGAACACATGCCCACCGGCGAAACCCATGCGCTGCACAAATTCCAGGCTTTCGTCAAACTCAGCGTCACTCTCGCCGGGGATGCCGACGATCACATCCGTGGTAATCGCCATGTCCGGGACGGCCGCCCGCGCGGCTGCCAGCAGGGCGGCAAAAGAGTCAGGCGTCGTCTTGCGCGCCATGCGGCGCAGAGTGGCCGCACAGCCGGACTGCAGCGGCAGGTGCAGGTGGCGGCACAAGCGCGGGTCCTGCCACAGGTCGAAGAACCCGGCCTCCAGGTCCCAGGGCTCCAGCGAGGACAGGCGCAGGCGCGCCTCGCCGCTGGCCTCCAGCACGGCGGCGACCAGGTGGCGCAGGTGCCTGGGTGGCGTAAAATCCTGGCCCCAGGAGCCTAAGTGCACCCCGGTGAGCACCACCTCTCGGCATTCGCCATCCAGAGCGGCGCGCACGTCCGCCAGCACCTGGGGGATATCCCGGCTGCGACCGGCGCCGCGCGCCAGAGTGGTCACGCAGAACGTGCAGCGGTTGTCGCAGCCGTCCTGGACTTTAATAAAAGCCCGCGTGCGCAGGCGCGCCCCCGGCACCGGCTGGCGGGCGACTGGCTCCAGGTCAAAGGCCTCAAGGGGCAGGTTGAGCAGGTCGGCTACCAGCTGGTCTTTGTGTGCGTTGGGAACCACCCGGCTGACGTTCGGCAGGGAAGCAGCGGCATCCGGGTTGAGAGTCGACCAGCAGCCGGTGACGGCGATCTCGCCCGCTCCTGCGCGGGCTACTTGGCGGATCTTATGGCGCGAATCGGAAGCCGCCGCCTGGGTAACGGTGCAGGTATTGATCACCACCAGGTCGGCCTGCTCGGCGGAGGCTACCAGGGTGTGACCGGCGGCATGGAACTGCCGGGCATAGGCCTCGATCTCGCTCTGGTTCAGCCGGCAGCCGATGGAATCTAAATATACACGCATTCCCAATCCCTGATTACCTGATACCTGATTACCTTCTTACCTCACGGCTTGAGCACGACAAAATTGTCGAAATGGATGTCCGTACCGGCGGCGTCGATCGAGCCCGCCAGCAATCCAACGTCGCCGGAGGCAAAATCGCTGTCCTCGTACTGGTCCAGGAACTCACCGTTGACGTACAGGCTGAGCTTGCTGCCGATGCAATCGGCGCGCATGTGGTTGGTGGCCCCGCCCTGCAGGATGACCTCGCTGGGCGGCATCGACTCCATACCAATAAGCTGCTGTGCGCCGCCGCTGACCTTGCCGATGCCGTAGTAGCCATCCGAGGAGATGATGAAGAAGTAGTAGTTCTCCGCATCCTGGTAGCGGCAGATCACGCCGAAGTCGTTGTTGTCATCCCCGCCGACCTTGGTGGCATCCACCTCCACGCGCGCGTCGCTGAAATCCAGCCCGGGGTTGGCCCACACGTCGCTGTTGACCGTGTTGACGAAGATGCGGTAGACCCCGTCGCCGTAGTCGGTGATGCCGTCATCCACGCTGACCCGGTCCCAGCCGCTGTTTGGGTCGGAGAAGTCGTCCTGAAAGAGGACGTTGGAGGGCAGCTCGGGAGCGAGCGTCTCGCTGCTTTCGCCCAGGAAAGGAGCCGAGCAAGCCAGGGGTGTCAGCAGGAGCACGATCAGGATCAGGACAAAGCGGAGCTTCATGCGGGGCCTTCCTTGCGCGGGAGTAACTGCGCTATTTTAGCATAATTACGGGTAATAATTTTTGAGCAGGCGCTGCGCCAGCTCGGCGGCGGGCGTGCCCGGAATAGTGGCGCTGACCGCTGTCCATATCCGGTATGCCCGCCTCGAATCTCCCTGCAAGATATAGGCCAATCCCAGGTGCACCTTCGCCAGGGCGTAGCCGGGTTCCAGGTCGACCGCCCTTTGGAAGCTGCGCCCGGCGCTGGCAAGGTCGCCCTGCAGCAGCAGTGCCTGCCCTAACACGTCCGAATTGGCCGGATCATCCGGGGCGATCATGGCTGCCCGGCGCGCCGCCGGCAGGCCCACCTCATCCAGCAGGTACTCGTAGCGCACGCTGAAATCCGCCAGCAGGCGCCAGGGCTCAGCCTGGCGCGGGGCCAGCTCCACGCCCTTCTGGTAAGCCTGCAAAGCGTCTTCCAGCTCGCCGGTGCGCGCCAGAGCGCCGCCCAGCTCGGCCTGCAGGGTGTAGTTTTCGGGGTAGTAGCCGGTGACGGCTTGCAGGACTTCCACAGCCTGCTCGTGATCACCCTGGCGCTGCCAGTAGAGCGCCAAGAGGGTGTTGGCTGCCAGCGAGCGCGGGTCCAGCGCCAGCGCCTTCTCCAGTTCTGCCAGTCCGTTGTGGCTGGCATCGCCCGTGGATGGCTGACCGCCGACCGCCTTAAGCGAAGTGGCAGTGGCCCCCTGTCCGCGGACTGCCGTCTGTTGTCTTGCTTCCCCAAGGTAGGCCCAGGCCTCCGCATAGTCCGGCGCGGCCTGGATCGCCCCGTGGAAAGCCTCGGCAGCCAGCACCCACTCACCGCTGGAAGCCAGGGCGCGACCCGCCTCTAACAGAGTGTAGGCCGAATCACCTTGCAGTTGAGCAGTGCGGATGGCGCTGATCAAAGCCTCGGCCTGCGCCTTCAGGGAGGCGTCCAGGTCGGCGACCTGGGCCAGGTGGGACAGGGCTGCCTCCGGCTGGCGGGCTGCCAGGTGCAGCCCGAGCCGGTAGCGCAAGGCCACATCCGTTGGGCGCAGGTCGAGCAGGGTCTGCAGGTTGGAGATGACGGCGTCGATATCGCCGGCATGCTGGTTGAGGTCCAACAGGTGGCGCTGGACTTCCCAGGCGTCGACGCCGGAGCGGGCGGCATCCCAGGCGCCTCGCGCCGATTCGATGTCACCTGCCTGGCTGAAGGCATCCCCCAAATAAAGGTAGCCGGTGGGCGAGAGGCGCCCGGCGGCTTCAGCCTGCTGCAGCCAGCGCAGGGCAGTCTCGTTATCCCCGCCTTGCAGGGCGTACAGCCCGGCCTGTTCCCACAGCTCCAGGCGCCAGGGTTGGAATTCGGCAATCTGCACTAGTTGAGCTGCCAGGCTGGATCGGGAACCGAAATGGCGCGCCCGCCCCGCCTGGCGCATCAGGTCCGAGAGAGCGTGCGGGCGGGCTGCCAGCCCCAGCACGGGCAGTAGGACCAGCGGCGCCAGGATGCGCAGCAGCACGGCGGGTTCGAGGAGGCGTCTCATCACCTCTTTTTCTCGATGTACTCCACCCCGGGCAGGTCCTTGAAGTGCTCATCCTGTGTCCACAGGGTGGCCTGGTAGGCGCGGGCAGTAGACAGGATTGCGCTGTCTGCCAGGGGGAGCTTGTATTCCATGGATAGCAGCGCCGCCTGCAGAGCAATCTCATCGCTCAAAGCCGCCAATTGCCCTCGATACAGCATTCCCATCGCCTGCAGGGCCGCTTCTTTTCCTCGCTGGAGGCTGAGCCGTTTGAATACTTCAAACATGCAGATCGTCGGCACCACCAGATTGGGCTCATCGGTGATGGCTGGAGCGAAAAAGTCGGCGTTGCTTCCATCCGCAAAATATTCCAACCAGCCGCTGGAATCCACCACGTTCATAGACGATCCTCTTCTTCGCGCTCAACCGAGGTGTCAATACCAGGAAACATGCCGCGCGCCTGCTCGATTGGAGGTGCAAACACCAGGCGTAGGGTATTCTCGAAAGGAATAAATACCACCTTGTATCCGGGTTTCAGGTTATAGCGCTCCCGGATCTTGCGGGGTATAACCACCTGAAATTTGGATGTAATCGTAGTCGCTTCCATTTCTTACAACTCCTTATCGAACGATAATCGTAATACGATTATACCATGTGGGGGCAAATGGATTAGCTGGCGGGTGGGGCAATCGGCGTCGGGACGATCGATCGCGATGTGCAGCCAAAGAGGAACGAAAAAAAAGGTCTAGTCACCTGACAGTTTGATTCAGGTCGCCTAAAAATGT
>Ga0105100_10000304_pt1 | contig 28683 bp, 26 predicted proteins | sample PPLLak12cMay2015_2_FD_87033 | JGI IMG/M metagenome (GOLD analysis project Ga0105100, IMG submission 87033) | Freshwater sediment microbial communities from Prairie Pothole Lake near Jamestown, North Dakota, USA - PPLs Lake P8 Core (1) Depth... | ecosystem: Environmental > Aquatic > Freshwater >... | reverse complement strand
GTCGACCCGGCGGCCGGCCGCGATGCGGGCCAAGACCATCTCTTCCGTGATCAGGCGTTCAGCTGGGAACTCCGCCAGGTCGAGGCCGGCCTGCTCAGCTGCCCGCCTCGCCGGGGCAGTCGCCCGCCGGCCCTCGAGCGGCGATGCGGGCTCGCCGAGCATCTCGCCCGGCTGCCAGTCCGCCGCAACCGCGATCCAGCACAGCACCTCGCCGGCGCTCAGGTTCGCCCCGACCTCAGCGCGCAGCCCGGCGATGAACCCCGCCTGTTCGGCTACCAGCTCGTGCGCCGCCTTGGTCGTCTCCAAGATCGCCACCGGCTCACCCACCTGCACTGCCTGGCCGTTGCGGACGGCCAGCAGCGCCAGGCGCGCCTCAGACTCATTGGGGTTGATCAGTGGAACCGTCACCGGGGTGGCGTCAGCCATTTGAGCGCCTCATCGACCCACTTCGATCGCTGTTGCTCATGGCAAGCGCCGCGCGCACCAGATCCTCCACCTGCGGCAGGACTGCCTGCTCCAGCGGCAGGCTGGCCGGGATGGGCACAGGGCGGGCGCTCACCCGTCGGGCATCAAACACCGGACCCAGCTCTTCGACCAGCGCCGAGATGGCCTCGCTCCCCCATCCCAGCACGCCGCTGCCTTCCTCGAGCGTGAGCAATGCCCGCGTCTGGCGCACGCTCTGAGCAAGGGGCTCCAGGCAGAGCGGCACCAACTGCGTGAAGGCGACCATCTCGGCGAACAGCTCGTACTCGTAGGCCAGGCGGTGAATCGCCTCCAGAGCCAAGCCGGCCATGTAGCCGTAGCTGGCAAACGTCAGCCGAGGCGCCGGCGCCCCAGCCAGCCGAACGGTCAGTGAAGGGTAGCGCTCGCCAGCGGACTGCACCTGGTACTCGCCGCCGTCCAGGCCAACACCGATCTGCTGCGCATAGAGCAGCTTGTGCTCGACAAACAGCGTCGGATCGTCGTCGCTAAGGATAGCAGCTTCCAGCATCGGACCGGGGTCGAGCAACGCCGAGGCCGCCACGGTTCTGAGTCCGGCGGCGCCCATCAGGTGCTTCTCCAGCGACTGGCTGTGCGTCGGGCCGTAGCCGCGGCGTCCTCCCATCGGCGTGCGAACTACCAGCGGTACCCGCACCCGATCGTTGCTCACCCAGCGGAACTTCGCCGCATGGTTGACCAGCGCATCCCCCGCCAGCATCAGGAAGTCCCCAAACATGATTTCGACCACCGGCCGCAGCCCGCGCAGCGCCATGCCCACACCCAGGCCGACGATGCCCGCTTCGGACACTGGCGTTGCCAGGACCCGTTCCGGGTAGGTCGACGACAGGCCCTGGGTCACCTTGAAGGCACCTCCGTAGGGATCGAGCACGTCTTCCCCCAATACCATCACGTCCAGCGAAGCCGTCAGGCTGCGCCGCAGCGCCTGATTGAGCGAGGCCAGCACCGTGGTCATGTGCCCTGCCCCAGCGCTGGCGTGATGGAGGCGGCGTCGGCCACCGGCGCGGCCCGGGCCGCCTCGAACGCCTGGTGGACCTCCTGCTCCACCTCGGCTTCGATTGGGCGCCGGTCCTCGGGTCGCAGCCGTGCTCCATGCGTCCGCAGCGGATCTCGCTGGCGGAAGCGCTCAATTTCCCGCGGGTCGCGCAGGTCATCGCCCCTTGAGTGCGGCGAGAAACGGTAGGTGTGTAGGACAAGCGCCTGCGGGCCCGACCCGCGCCGTAGGCGATCCAGCCCTGACTCGGCCAAATCACGGATTTCGAGCACGTCGGTCGTGTCGCGTTCCTCTACTGGAATGCCGAAGGCTTCGAAGCGAGCGGGGATCTCGCCGGCCAAGTGCAGATGGATGGGTGTGGTCTGGGCGTAGCGGTTGTTCTCGACGATGAAGTAGACCGGCAGGCGCCACAGAGCTGCCAAGTTCAGCGACTCATACACCGCGCCTTCGCCCAGGGTGCCGTCCCCCAGGAAGGCGATCACCAGGTGCTGGCGCCGCCGCTCGGCCAGCGCCATGCCCACAGCCAGCGGCAACGTCCCGCCCAGCACGCCGCTGGCATAGAAGTCCTTGTCGATCAGGTGTTGGCTTCCGCCGCGCCCGCCACACACGCCGGTCGCCCGCCCCATCAGCTCGGCCGCCAGTGCGGTCATCGACCCGCCGTAGGCCAGGAAGTGCCCGTGGCAGCGATGGTTGCTGACGACCACTTCGCCCGGCTTGCGCAGACCGAGCACGCCCACTGCGTTCGCTTCTTGGCCGATCCCGGTGTGGGTCGTGCCGTAGAACCAGCCGCGCGGGAACGCCTCCAGCACCGTCTCCTCGAAACGACGGATGCGCAGCATCTGACGGTACAGCTCAGCGGGGGTCAATTCGGCAGGCATCGTGACAGGCTGCCCGGGGCGGCCGCCCAACAGCCGCAATCATAACATCGCTGCCCTGCGGGACCGTTCACCGGGACAGCCGGCGCCAGGCGGAGGGACGCCGTCACCCTTGGGAGTCTCCCCGGGGGGAGACTGTGCCGCCCCGTTTCCGGGGCGGCACAGTGTGCGGAGGTCTCTTTGGCTTCAGCCGCCGCTCACATGTTCTCTTTGCCGAAGGCCTCTTTCACGATCTTCCACGCTTCGTGGGTGGCATTCGGGACCTTCGAAACGGCGAAGTACTGGGTCCGGTCCTTGTTCTGCCTGGTCTCGATCCGCCAGTCCGTGCTCATGAACTTGGACTTGGATTTGACGTCATAGAACTCCAGTTCGGGTTTCATCTCTCCTCACCTCCTGGTGGGCCCGGCCGTGCGGGCTTCCGCACGAATTCATCCTACTTGCGATTGAATATCCCCGCAAGCGCTGGAAAGCCCTGTTTCAGCCCAGAAAGGGGGGAGGACCCCCACAGGTGGGGGAGGTCTAGCGCCGGCCTCCCTGGAACTCCTCCGATGTGGCGTGCCCAGGCTGGCTGATCCCCTCCCGCCGGAGGACCTTGGCGGCCGTCATCCACAGGATTTTGATGTCCAGGCGGAGTGACCACTGGTCGACGTACCACACATCCAGGTGGAAGCGCTCCTCCCAGTCCAGCGCATTCCGGCCGTGGACCTGCGCCCAGCCGGTGATGCCGGGAAGCACCTCATGCCGCCGAGCCTGCTCAGGCGTGTACCGCTCCAGATACTGCATCAGCAGCGGACGTGGGCCTACCAGGCTCATCTCGCCCCGCAGCACATTCCACAAGTTCGGCAGGTCATCCAGACTGAACGAGCGCAGGAGTTTCCCCAGACGGGTCAGGCGCTGGGCGTCGGGCAATAGCTGGCCCCGTGCGTCTTGCGCACGGGTCATGGTGCGGAACTTGAACAGCATGAAGGGACGCGCCTTGTAGCCGGGCCGCTGCTGGCCAAAGAGGATCGGCCGGCCGAAGCCAATCCACACACACAACGCCAGCACACCGAGCAGCGGCCAAAGCACAATCAGGCCGAGGGAAACGGCGGCCAAATCGAACAGGCGTTTGCGCACAGGCACACCAGCCGGGAACAGCGAGGCACTCACTGCGGACTCCCCCCGGGTCGGATTGCCTGCGCGTCTTCCATCGCCTGCAGCAGCTGGGCTGCCAGCTGGCGCCGGTCAAACGCCTTCTCGACCGCGCGCCGCGCCGCCAGGCCCATGCGCCGGCACGCCTCACCCTCTTTCGCCAGGCGCAGGATCGCCTCAGCCAGTGCGCCTCCATCGCCAGGCGGCACAAACACCCCGGCGCCTGCTTCTTCCACCACCTGGCGGATCACGCCATCGATCGCCAGGATGGTCGGCCTGCCGGCTGCCATGTAGTCGAAGACCTTGTTCGGGTAGGTCGTCCGATACGCCGCCAGCGGCTTGAGGATCGCCAGGCAGGCATCCGCCGCCGCCAACGCATCCGCCATCTCGCGCTTGGGCAGCGGCGCGACGAAGTGCACATTGCCCAGGCCCTCGGCGGCGGCACGCGCCATCAGCTCGGGCTTCTCCTTCCCATCGCCCAACAGGACGATGGCGATCTCCGGATGGCTGCGAAGCAGAGCTGCCGCGTCCAGCACGATCCCCAGGTCATTGGATATCCCATGCGCTCCGGCATAGAGCACGACGAACCGGCCCTCCAGGCGGAGCGCCTGGCGAAAGGCCTGGCCCTGCTCTGCAGGATGGAACATCTCTACGTCGACTCCATTGGGGACCAGGTGAACCCTGCTCGCTCCACGCCGCTGGACATGGTCCATGAAGCCCGGCGAGTTGACGACCAGCGCATCCGCCCGGCGGTAGAGGAATCCCTCAAGCCAGAGCGAGAGGCGGATCAGCAGCCGGTTGCGCAGGACGCCGATGGCGATGGCAAACTCCGGCCACAGGTCGCGCACCTCGAACACGAACGCCGCACGCCGCAGCCGGGCAACCGCCCAAGCCGTCGCGCCCTGCATCAGCGGCGGTGAGGTGCCCCACACGACATCCAGCGGCCCTTGCTTCAGCGAAACGACGAGCGAAGTGAACATGAAGGAGAGGAAACTCAACACTCGATGAACGAATGAGCGGTGGTAGGAGCGGTAGCTCCAGCAGCGGAGGATGCGCACACCGGCATCGTCGGTCTCTTCCGTCGGCACTGCCTGCATGGACACCGGTTGGCCGGTCAGGTAGCTCACGCGGCCGGTGACGACCGTCACCGTATGCCCCTGCCCGGCTAACCAGCGGCAGAACTCGTGATGCCGGGTTCCGCCCGGCTCACCCAGGGCGGCGAATGCCTGATGGATCAGCAGGATCCGCAAGTCACAGCTCCCAGCGCAGCTTCCCGCGCTCAAGGACCCTCAATGGCGGTAACCCTCCAGCATCCCGCCAGACGATGTGCATCGGGTCCGGCCGGGCTTCACCCAGCCCAAAGCGGGTGATCAACCGCAGGGGCAACGGGCCCTCGGCGCGCACCACCAGCTCAACGGCCGGCCGCAGCAGGCTGTACGTGGGGGACTCCCAGCCGCGGGTCGGCTCGTTGTCTCCGGTGCCGTTCAGCCGCCGGCCGGCGCGGTGGAGCTCCCAAGACCCAATCGCCCCCTCCAGGCGCACAGACACACGTCCGACGTTGGTCTGCACGCTCACACCTCCCTGCTCGGCGCGCCAGGGCCCGTCCACGAGCCGCCACGTCAGACACACATTGTGCTCGCCCAGCCCGAGCAGATCATCGACGGCCCACCATTCATCCGGCGCCAGGTGCAGCACGCTCCGGCGGTGCACGACCCCGACCCGCCGGTAGCCGTCGTGCTCGGCGCATATCAGCTGCGCCTCTGCGCCGGGTGAGCTCCACTTCCCGAGTACCTGCCCCTGCGCCCAGCGCAGCCAGAGGAACCGACCCGCTCGCAGCATCGGATCCTGGCCGTCGACGACGATTGTGTTGTGATGCGCCGCGCTAGCGAGGCTGTTGTCCCAGGGCGGAGCCGCATTGTACAGGTACGTCCCCCCATCGCAGGCCAGCGCCGTGCCCCGCCACCACAGGTCAAGGTGCAGTTGGTCCGAGTGCCCAGGGCGGCTGCGGAAACGGGCGCAGCGCAGCAGTGCCCAGCTGTTCCTGCCATCCAGGCGGTACAAGCCCGCCTGCGGGAAGCCCAACTTCGTCGGGAGGATGTTCTCCGTTGCGACCCCTGCGCGGACGCGGGGCGCCCGTTGGGCAGGAGATGACTTGACAGCGTCAAGTGTCACACCCAGCCACCTGGCGGCTTCGTCCCATGGTCCCGGCGGATACAGGCGCTCACCGCGCAGCGCCAACCCGGCAAGTTGCAGCGCCGGACGGTAGTCCCCCGCGACGCAGTCCGTCAGGCACAGCAAGTGGGCGCCATCGTTCGGGCCGAAGTTGCTGGCCTGGCCGGTGGACGGATCGACCAGCGCCTGCAGGCACACCGCCCCCCGCTCCAGCGCCTTAAGACTGTCCGGGGTGAGCGGCTTGCCTGCCGCGGCGCACACACAGGCCGCCCACAGGCCGCACTCCAACGCCAGGCGGTGGTAGTTGCTCGAGAACTGAACGTAGCCGCCGTCCTCGAAGAACTGAGACTGCAGGCCGCGCTCCAGCCAGCGCCGTCCCAAGGTCTCCCATTCCTGGGCGCGCTGCAGCTCAGGCAGGAGCAGCCCGGCCGTCAACAACGCGGTCGCTTCGATCAGCAGGTGGTTGTTCCCCTGGGCCTGAGCATAGTTGGTCGTCGGCGGAATGCGCGCGGCGTGGGCCGCGATCAGTCGAACGATCTTCACCACCGGTTCGGGCCGCTCGTCGATCCATGCGGAAAAGGCATGCAGGCAGAAGGCAGCCGCCAGCAGTCGGAACCCGACCTCCTGCGCCGAGGTCCATTGCACACCGCAGTTGGGCGGGTTGGCCTCCATCCAGGAGTCGAACAGCTTCAGGCAGGCCTCTGGGTAGCGCGGGTCGCGGTTGTGGGCATAGGCCCGCGCCAGCGGGTACACCCAGCCGAAGCGGGAGAGCTCCCAGACCAGCTTGACATCGGCTGGCAGGGCATTCAAATCGACCTTCGACCAGTGAACCCGTGCCTCATAGCGCGCCGTATCGGGCGCAGGCGGCAGGAAAGCACCCCAGTCCGGCGGCAAGCCTCGCTCGTACACCATGCCGCCAAAGACCGGGAAGATGCCACGCAGAACGGCCTCGGCTTGCGCAATCGCAAGTTTCGAACCCAGGTTGCGTCGGCTGGAGGCGAAGGGGATACGCTGCTGGCGTCGGAAGGCTGCGTAGCCGGCCGGATCACTCGGCACGCCGGGCAGCAACCAGCGACTCAGCGGTTGATCGCTCCAGGGCTCACCAGGGGTACTGCGTTGGTAGGCGCCGCTCCCCAGCCCAACCCGGTAGCGGAGGTACGGCCAGAGCGGCCGCAGCCCCAACTCACGCAGTGCCAGCAGAGCAGTCTGCAGCTTCAAGGCGGCGCTTGCCAGGTGTCACCTGGCGCCGGGGACATCGATGGCGACCGGGACTCCCGAGCGCAGGGACTGCACGGCAGCGATGCACGCCTGCTGGACCGCGAGCAGTTCTCCATAGGGGATTGGCGGAGGGCCGGCCTGGCGAATGGCTTCGGCGAATGCTGTCCAAGCCTGCGTGTGTCCCTTGTCTTGGTCCAGCCGACTGCGCCACTCGCGATCCCGCCCCTCGCCATACACGCTGAGCGAACGGAAGTCCTCCAGCACGGCCGTGTGTCCCCCGGTCGAGACCTCCAGCCGTTCCTTGCCAGCCTGCGGCGCGCCGGCGGCCAGGTAGGTCAAGGTGCCAACAGATCCGTCGGCAAAGGTGAGCGTGATCGCGACATTGTCATCGCGGTAGCGGGCATCGTCGGACAGGCCGACGGCATACACGCTCACCGGCAGGCTGCCGGCGAGATAAGTCATCAGGTCAACAAAGTGGCAGGCCTCGCCCAGGATCCGCCCCCCGCCTTGCGCCGGGTCGTGCAGCCAATGCGAGAGCGGCAGTTGTCCGGGGTAGACGCGGTAGGCCAGGTGCATCGGCTCGCCTCGGTCGCCGAGGCTGTCCCGCAGCCGGGTGACCAGCGGGGCAAAGCGGCGATTGAAGCCCACCATCAGCATCCCCTGGGCGGTGGCCAGCGCCGGCAGCAGATCGTCCAGTTCTTCCGTTCGCAGCGCCAGCGGCTTCTCGCACCAGACATGCTTCCCGGCACGCAAGGCGGCTGCCGTCTGCTCGGCGTGCAGATGGTGCCGCGTCAGAATCGCCACAGTGTTGATTTCGGCATCCTGGAGAATCTGCTCGGCCTGGCTGGTGGCATAGGAAAAACCAAAGCGGCGCGCGCAATCGGCGGCCCTCCGCCCAGCAGCGGAGGCAATGCCCACTCGCTGCACGCCGGCGCTGCGGCGGATGGCCGGCAGGAACGTGCTGGCGGCGAAGTTGCCCGCACCCAGCACACCCAGGCGGACAGCGGACGGCGTGCCCGCCGCCGGCCGGCGCAGCTCAAGCCGCGAAGACACCGCGACCGTCGCGGCCTGCGGATAGGTTAACACCACGCCCAGAAACGCAGCGCGGCTCTTACCGGCGATGAGCGCGTAGGCCTGCTGCGCCTTGTCGATCGGGATGCGATGTGTGATCAGAGATCGAACGTCGAGTTGGCCCTGATCGATCAGCGTCAACACCGCCTGCAGGTTGCGGCCCTCGGTCCAGCGCACGTACCCTGCCGGGTAGTCGATGCCGGCCTCTTCGTAGGAGGGATCGTAGCGTCCCGGGCCGTAGGAGCGCGACACCCGGAAGGAGAGTTCTTTGTCGTAGTACAGCCGGCGGGGCAGCTCCAAGCCGACCGCGCCGATGGCGATCACCCGGCCACGATCGCGCGCCAGCCTTCCAGCCAGGTCGACCGGATCCGCGGACGCGCTGTCGGCACATACCAGGACAACGTCGAAGCCCTCGCCGCCAGTCAAGGCTGCGCCTTGGCGCTCAGCATGCGCGCGCTCGACGGCCTGCAACCCGGCGGCACGTGCGCCCTTGACCCGTTCCGCAGACAGATCGATCCCCAGGACCGCGCAGCCCGCCGCCTCGGCGACCCCGGCGGCCAGGCGACCCAGCAACCCGAGCCCAATCACCGCCACGCGCTCGCCGACCTGAGGCTCGGCCAGACGGAAGCCGTGCAGCGCGATCGCGCCCAGCGTGGCAAACGAGCCGCACTCGAAATCGACCGAAGCCGGGAGATGGGCCAGCAGATTCTGCGGCACGACGGCATACTCGGCGTGCAGCGCATAGCCTCCGCCGGCGCAGGCAACCCGGTCGCCGCGGCGGAAGCCGCCCAACCCGGCCCCGGCCTCGACGATCACCCCGGCCGAGGCGTATCCCAGCGGTAAGGGCTGCGCCAGCCGTGAGCGCACGGCGCGCGCGGCACTCAGCACACCTTCGCGCCGCGCCTTCTCCAAGACCAGCCGCACCTGATCGGGCCGCGCCCGGGCCTTGCCCAGCAGTCCCCTTCCAGCAAACGACACCAGCATCCGCTCCGTCCCGGCGGAGACCAGTGAGGCGTGGGTCTTGACCAGCGCCATCCCGGGCTGCACCGCAGGCACCGGGACGTCGATGACCAGTGTCTTGCCGGAGCGTAGATCCTGGACGATTTGCTTCATCGGAAGGTGGAGGCTTCGCTTCGAGGCGGCTCGGAGGATTATAGCATCGCGCTCGGCGCGCTTGCCGCCAGCCGTTCGTAAAGCTGGACCGCCTGCTGCATGCACCCCGCGCGATCTGCCCGCTCGAGCACGATCCGGCGATTGATCTCGCCAGCCTGACGACGCAGCTCCGCATTGCGCAGCCCTTCGACGACCGCCCCGGCTAACGCTTGCGCATCGAAGGGGTCCACCAGCAGGCCATTCCGCCCCGGCTCGATCCACTCGCGCAACGAGTCGAGATCCCCTGCGACCGGCAGCGCGCCACAGGCCATCGCCTCCAGCAGCGTGTTTGGCGTGCCATCGTGGGTGGTCGGCGAGACGGCAATCAGCGAGTGTTGGAAGACGGACGCCATCTCGGCGGCCGTCAACCCGGGCAGCAGGCTCACCGCCGGCCCAATTCCCAGGCGCTGCAACCACTTGGCGGCTTCTGGCTCGCCCTCCATCCCCGGACACAGGAAGTACACCTCAGGCACCTGTTGCAGGATCTCGGGGATGGAGCGGAAGAAGGTGTCGTTGCGGACGTACACGCGGAAGCCGCGCGGCTGCACCACAATCGGCCGCTCACCAAGCTGTGCCAACTGCAGGCGCAGGCCCGAATCCTGCGGCAGTTCCTGGGGCGGAGTCGGGCGGAAGACCTCCGTCTGCACGCCGCCATTGGTCGGGATGACCAGGGAAGGCCGAGCGCCCACAAATCCCCATGCCTGGGCCAGCCCGAGATCGCGGCGGCAGTCGACGTGCAGCCCGTCCGCCCGCGCCACACAGCGCCAAGTCCAGCGCCGCATTCCCGGCGAGGCCCCGGCATGCAAGGTGAAGTCGTTTCCCCACACCGAAACCAGCAGCGGGATTCCAGCCGGCAACGTCGCGCTGAGCATGCCCTCGTACGGGATGCGCATGGCGTGCACTACCTGCGGGCATACTTCGGCGACGATGGAGGCCAGTTGCCTGGCCGCGCCCGGGACGGTCCAGGGCCCCAGCCAGTGCCGAATCGCGCCGCGCACGCCCATCGCCCGTGCCCCGCCAGGCGCTGAGCCCGGCGTGGTCGAGCTACCTGCCCGGCTGAACGCTGCCGATACCGCGTGCAGGCTGGCCAGGCCGGCGATGGGCGCACAGGCGAAGGTCGTGACCAGGTGGACCTCGTGACCGGCGTGCAGTGTGTAGGCGATCCAGCTACGAGCGATCGGGCTGCGGCCGTCAGCGACGAAGAGCAGGCGCATGTCAGGCCGCCTCGCTCAGCGAAAGAAAGGCGCGCACGAAAGCCTCGGCCATGGACTCAATGTTGAACCGCTCGCGTACCAGGCGGAAGGACTCTTCCCCCATCCTGCGCAGCCGTTGGCGGTCGGCCAATGCCTGGCGCAGAACAGCGGCGATCTCCGCTGGCTCCTCCCGTTCCAGGATCCAGCCGTTGGCAGGTGACACCAGGTCAGCCTGAGTGCCATCGCCCCGACCGGAGATGAGCGGGAGCCCGGCGCTCATTGCCTGCTGCAGCGCCAACCCCCCGGTGCCCGGCATGACGAAGACATCCGCCTGGCGACAGCTGGTCTCGAGCTGCTCGCCGACCTGCGCCCCACGAAACTCCGCCGACGGGCAAACCGCTCTGGCGAGCGCCTCGAGCCGGGTGCGCTCGGGCCCGTCTCCAACAATCAGCACGCGCGGGCTGGGCGACAACGCGGCACACGCATGCAGTAGCAGGTCAACCCGCTTCTGCGGCACCAGACGCCCGACGTAGAGCACCGTCCCGGGTCCAGCGCCCGGCGGCGGGCGCGGCGGCATCACCGTCGGCGCGGGCATGGCCGCGTTGTGAGCCACGAAGATGCGTACGGCCGGAAAGCCAAGTCCGGCGTACTGCTCCGCCCCGGCCCGGCTGTAGGTGATCAACCCATCGAACCGGCGCAGGAAGCGCGCCAGCAGCGCCCGCCGCCAGCCTCGGCCGGCTGCGCCGGGCGCCCCCAGCCCCCAGCCAATCACGCACCGCCCTCGCCGCCGCATCCAGCGCGCTCCAGCGCCGCTGGAGAGATAACGCGGATTGGCCTCCATCACCAGCAGGTCGGGCTGCCAGGAGTCGAGCCAATCCGTGAGCCCGCGCTGGTAGCACAAGTAGGCCTTGCCGCTCAGCAAGTGCAGGTTGCGCGCCGAGCTTGCGTTTGCGATCGTAAGCGACCCGCCCGGGAGGATGGATTCATCGGCGCGCGGTTCGCCGGCGAAGACACTCAACCCGTTGGGACAGGCGCGTGCCAGGCAGTCAAAGAAGGGCTTGCGATAGGCAGGCAGGATCCGCTGCTGAATCCCCACGCGCCCAGTGAAGGTCAGCACGGCTGGGCCCCGGGCCGCGACCTGGCTGACCGACGCGCCTCAAGGCCAGCGATCGGCTGCCGACAAATCACGAGGTCCTTCGGGTTCACACTCAATCGGACTCGCATCTTCCGGGCGGGCTTCATCGGCTCACACCGCCCAGCCCAGGGCGCTCAGGTAGCCGTCGATCATCCGGTCGAGTCCCAAAGCTGCTTCGGCCCGGGCCCGCGCGCCGGCTCGGTAGCGCGGCGGGTCGGCAAGCAACTCCCGTGCGGCGAGCGCCAGCCCTGAGATGTCCGGCGGCTCGAGTTGCCAGGCATCGGCGCCGTAGGGAACCAGCCGTCCGGCGTCCTGCGCAACCAGCTCCGGCAGCGCCCCGGTGTCGAAGGCAACGACTGGCGTGCCGCACGCCAGCGACTCGATCACGGTGTTCGGGCAGGCTGGCTGCAGATCCGCCGAGAACAACAGGCTGCCGGTGGCGTACAGCGCCGGCAACTCCGCCGCGTCCACCCTCCCGAGCCAGCTGATCGGCCTCCGAGCCTGCTGATCAGCCGCCTGCCTCACCCCGGGGGGGACCTGTCCGGCCACCGCCAGGTCGATCGGCCGTCCGAGGTCCAACATTGCGTTCAGCAACAAGACGGCGTGCTCCAGACCGGTCTCATAGCCTCCCGAGAGGCTGGCCTCGACGACCAGCAGACGCGGAGTCTGAGGTGTGACACCGGGCGCACTGGGGGCGAAGACATCCAGCGGCACGCCGTTGAGCACTACGTTCGTCGGGACGGGAACGGCGCCGAAAGCTGTCTCCCACCAATCGCGCACGAATTCGCTCTGGTAGATCACGCCATCGGCAAGACGGCTGCGCAGAAGGCGCAGCAGGAGGTTGTTGATTTCTGCGCGCAGGAAGTGCCGCACGCCGGTCCGTCGCCGACGATGCATCCAGTTCATGCCATCTAGCCGCTGGAAGACCGGAATGCCCCGACGCCGGGCAGCCATCAGCCCCCTTAGATGGCGGGTCCCGCCGGAGACCAGCACGGCGTCGTACGGCTGGTCGCTGAGGTCATAGCATACTTGGATGCCGCGCCCGGCGAGTCCGTGAGACAACCGGCGCTGAAAGGAGGCCGGGCCGGCGATGCCGCCCAGCCGGCTCACCAGGCACAGCCGGCGGACCGAGGGCGCGCTCATTCGCCTCCGACTTTGCAGGGCATGGGGCTGGCCTCAGTCGGCCTGCCGCAGGGCGGCCACGATGCGGGCACTGGCCCGGCCGTCCCCATACGGGTTGGCGGCGCGAGCCATCTGAGCGTGCGCTTCGGGATCGCGCAGCAACCGACGGGCCTCCTGCAGGATGCGCTCTCGGTCAGTACCCACCAACCGGGCAGTCCCGGCCTCGATCGCCTCCGGCCGCTCGGTGACCTGGCGCAGCACCAGCACCGGCACGCCCAGCGCCGGGGCTTCCTCCTGCAATCCGCCGGAGTCCGTCAGCACCAGGTGCGAGCGCTTGAGCAGGTGGACCATCGGCAGGTAGTCGAGCGGATCGACCAGGCTGATATTGGCCACACCGCTCAACAGACGGTAGGCTGGCTCGGCGACGTTCGGGTTACGGTGCACCGGGTACACCAGGTGCACGTCCTGGCGGAACTCTTCGGCCAGCGTCCGCAGCGCCTCGAAGACGGCCTCCAGCGGGGCACCGAAGTTCTCGCGGCGGTGGGCCGTCACCGTGATCAGCCTGCGGTCCAGCGGCACCTGGCGCAGTGGGCCGGAGTCCCATGCATACGGCAGCTCAGCGACGCGCAGCAGCGCGTCGATGACCGTGTTCCCAGTCACCAGGATCCGTTCCGGCCGCACCCCCTCGCGCAGCAAGTTCTGGCGCGCCCTTGCGGTTGGGGCGAAGTGCAGGTCGGCGACCACGCTCGCCACGCGCCGGTTGATCTCCTCCGGGAAGGGTTGCCACTTGTCGTCGGTGCGCAGGCCCGCCTCGACGTGACCCAGACGGGCGCGGTGGTAGAACGCTGACAGCGCCGCTGCCATCACCGTGGTCGTGTCTCCTTGCACCAACACCCAGTCCGGCTTGACCTCGTTCAGAATCGGATCGAGGCCATGGATCACAGCCGCCGTAAGGTCGGCCAGCGACTGGTCCGCCTGCATCAGGTCGAGATCGAAATCCGGCCGGATGGCGAACAAGTCCAGCACCTGGTCGAGCATCTCCCGGTGCTGGGCGGTGACACAGATCAGCGACTCGAAGTCGGGGGCGGCGGCCAGTTCGGCGACCACCGGCGCCATCTTGACGGCTTCCGGGCGGGTGCCGAAGATCGAGAGCATGCGGCGGCGAGCAGCGCTCACGGCGATCCTCAGCCCGCTGGCGGCGGCGCGCCCAACCGGTGCAGGCGGAACCCGGCCGCCTGCCACTCGGCGGCACGCCACACGCCGCGCAGATCGACGGCCAACCGGCCTTTGGCCCATACTGCCGCCTGCTGCGGATCGAGCGCGCGCAGCAGGTGGTGATCGACCAGCAGCACGATCGCCTCGGCGCCGGTCAGCGCCGTCTGCAGGTCGGGCGCGGCCGCGCAGCCGGGCGCAGTTGCCTGCGGCACAATGGGATCAAAGGTGGTCACGCGAGCCCCGCGCGCTGCCAGGCCCTGCGCCACGGCGATCGCCGGGCTCTCGCGCAGGTCATCGACCTCGGGTTTGTAGGTCAAGCCGAGGGCGGCAATGGCCTTGTCGCTCAGCCCGCCCAGCGCGCGCTCGACAAGGTCGACGCAGAACTCCGGCTGAGCATCGTTCACCTGCCGCGCCTGGCGGATCAACTGCGCCGATTGCGGCGCCGCCTCGACCAGGAACCAGGGATCGACGCCGATGCAGTGTCCCCCCACCCCGGGTCCCGGACGCAGGATGTGGACCCGCGGATGCAGATTGGCCAGCGCGATCGCCTGCCAGACATCGACGCTAAAGCCATCGGCCAGCCGGGCAAACTCGTTGGCCAGGGCGATGTTCCCGTCGCGAAAGGTGTTCTCCATCAGCTTGACCATCTCCGCCGTTGTCGCATCCGTGAGATGGATCTCGCCCCGGACAAAGACCTGGTACAGCGCCCGACCGGCCTCAGCCGAGGCCGGGTTCACCCCACCGATCACCCGGGCGTTCTCGACAAGCTCGCGCAGGATCTGACCGGGCAGCACGCGTTCAGGCGAGTAGCACAGGTAGAAGTCTTCGCCGGCACGCAACCCGGAACCCTCCAGGATCGGCGCCAGCAGGTCGCGCGTCGTGCGCGGCGGCGAGGTCGACTCGAGCACCACCAGGTTGCCACGCCGCAGCACCGGCACGACCGCTTCGGCGGCTGCAATCACAAAGCGCATGTCGGCCCGCTTATCCGCCAGGATCGGTGTCGGCACCGCCAGGACGAAGGCGTCCGCCTCCTCTGGCGCCTGACCCACCACCAGGTTGCCCGACTGGAAGGCGGCCTGCACCAGGTCCCGCAGGCCGGGTTCCTGGATGTGCACTTCGCCGTCGCGCAGCCCGTCGACCACGCGGCGGTTGACATCGACGCCGACGACCGACACGCCGTGCGTGGCGAAGGTGCTCGCGGTCGGCAGGCCGATGTAGCCCAGCCCCAAGACGCAGATCTTGTGGAAATCCACCCGGTGTGCCCCCAAGGCCGCGATTATGCCACATCCAGGGAGTTGGGCGCACCGGGTGGACCTGCCGAAGCCCCTGCGCCGTATGCCCCGGCTATAATCCCCTGCAACGGAAGGACTGCATACGGATTGCTCTCGGCTCCGACGAGGATCACCCAACCGCCCAGGCCATGCTGGCGTGGCTGCGCCAGCAGGGTCATGCGGTGCAGATGGTCAGCGTGCTGGACGGACCTGCGCTGAGCTGGCCACGGGCTGCCCTGGGCGTCGATCAGGCCGTGGCTTCGGGGCAGGCCGACGAGGGGATTCTGTTCTGCTGGACGAGGACGGTGGTTTCCCTCCCGGCCCACAAGGTGCGCGGCGTCCGGGCGGCACGCTGCTACCATGCCGAGACCGCCCGCGGCGCCCGCTTGTGGAATAGCGCCAACCTGCTCTGCTTGTCGCTGGACAGCACCGCGCCGGCCGTAGCCGAGGAGATCCTGCCGACCTGGTTAGCCACCCGCTACCAACTGAACGCGCAGGACGATGCCTGCCTGACAGCGCTTCGGGAGATCGAAACGCGTAACGCTTCCTCCAACGGCGCGGCCTGAGCCGGCGCGAGCGCAGACAGGAGAGTAGAATCCCAGCGCGAACCACAAGCGCATGCCCGGCAACCGGAACCCCGGACCGGAGCTCCGACGCACATCGAGCAGGAGGGACCAGCGACCGTGGGCAAGCACTTCGATACATTCCGAGAGAAGGTCGGAGTCGTCTTCGACCTCAACGCCGCCTCCGCTGTTCTGGATTGGGATCAGCAGACCTACATGCCACACGGCGGCGCCCAGGGGCGGGCGATGCAGACCAGCACGCTGCGCCGCCTGGCACACGAGCACTTCGTCAGCCCCGAATTCGAGCAGGCGCTGGGGGCGGCCGCTGACGAAGTGGCCAAGCTCGATCCGGACTCGGACGAGGTGCGCATCGTCCGGCACGTGCGCCGCGAGTTCGACAAGGCGACGCGAGTGCCGTCAGACTGGGTGGGCGAGTTCAGCCGGGTCACGGCGCTGGCACAGCAATCCTGGGAGGCGGCCAAAGCGCAGTCCCAGTTCTCCCTCTTCGAACCCGACCTGACGCGCGTGGTCCAGATGCGGCGGGAATTCGCCGACTTCTTTGCGCCGTATGACCACGTCTACGATCCCCTGATCGACGACTTCGAGCCGGGGATGAAGACCACCGAGGTGCAGGCTGTCTTCGCTCAACTGCGTCCGGCGCAGGTGGCTCTGGTGCGGGAGATCACCGAGCGCGGACGGCCGGTCGACGACAGTGTGCTGCGGCTGCAGTATGACGAGCGCAAGCAGTGGGCCTTCGGCGAGCAGGTTGTGCGGAGCTTCGGCTACGACTTCAACCGCGGCCGGCAGGACAAGTCGGCTCACCCGTTCACCACCTCGTTCGGGCAGAACGACGTGCGCATCACCACACGCTTGGTACCAGACTACCTCCCGACGGCGATGTGCGGCACGATGCACGAAGCGGGACATGCCATGTACGAACAGGGCCTCAGCCCAACCCTGGACCGCACGCCGACAGCTAACGGCGCTTCACTCGGCATGCACGAGTCGCAATCGCGCATGTGGGAGAACCTGGTCGGCCGCGGCCGGCCCTTCTGGCAGGCCTTCTATCCCGACCTGCAGCAGCTGTTCCCTGAACAGCTGGGCAAGGTCGACCTGGAAACGTTCTACCGCGCCATCAACAAGGTCGAGCCCTCGCTGATTCGCACCGAAGCCGACGAGGCCACCTATAACCTGCATGTCATGCTGCGCTTCGAGCTGGAAGTGGCATTGATGCAGGGCAGCCTGCCGGTTCACGATCTCCCGGCGGCGTGGAATCAGAAGTACCAGGACTACCTGGGGATCACCCCACCCGATGACGCGCGGGGGGTACTGCAGGATATCCACTGGTCGTTTGGCGGGTTGGGCTACTTCCCGACCTACACCCTGGGGAACCTGATCGCCAGCCAGCTGTGGGAGAAGATCCGCCAGGACCTGCCCGACCTGGATCGCTCGATCGCCGCCAAGGATTTCCAGCCGCTGCTCGGCTGGCTGCGCACCCACATCCATCAGCATGGCGCCAAGTTCGAGCCGATGGAGCTGCTCGAGCGCATCACCGGCCAGCGCCTGACCGCCGAGCCCTACCTGGCCTACTTGCGAACGAAGTTCGGAGAGATCTATGCGCTGTAGGCCGGCGGATCGCCAATCCCACACGAGGCATGGCCGATGACCACGACTCATGACCTGCTTGCCAACACGGTCATGCTGTTCATGGCATTGGCGGGCGTGTGGGGATTGGTCCTGTCTGCCCGCCGGCGCGGCGTGGATGGCGGCTACTGGGGGATCCTGGTCATCGGGGAGCTGCTGATCCTTGCGCAGGGCATCCTGGGGATGGTGCTGCTGGTCGGCGGCGAGCAACCTGGCCGCGGGATTCACATCCTGTACGGCACGGTGGCGGCTCTGACGCTGCCCGCAGCCTACGGGCTCACCCGCGCCCGGGACGACCGGCGGACAGCGCTGGTGTATGGCCTGCTGTGCTTCTTCGTGGCGGCCATCGCCTGGCGCGCTGCTGCGACCGGACTTTGAGCTCAACGGGCGCACAGGAACCCATGTCGCAGTCAGCACCGACCACGATTGTCGTCCTGCAGGGCGACCAGACCGGCCAGGAATTGCTGGTCCAGGCGCTGCGCGTGCTCGACCCCGGCGTCATCCGCCTGCCGCTCACCTTCGAGACGTATGACGTCAGCCTGGAGGCGCGCCGCCGCTCCGACAACGACGTGCTCAGCCAGGCGGCCGCGGCGATGCGCCGCACCGGCTTCGGCCTGAAGGCGGCGACGATCACGCCGGCCGACGCCGACGACGTGGGCAGCCCTAACGCCATCCTGCGCGAGGCCATCGACGGCCAGGTGATCCTGCGCACCGGACGGCGCCTGCCCAACGTGCGCCCGGTGGGCGGTGTGCACGCCCCGATCGCGGTCGTGCGCATGGCGGTGGGGGATGCCTACGGCGCCAAGGAATGGCGCGAGCCGCTGCCCGACGGCGACGAGGCGGCCTTCCGCACCGAGCGCATCACCCGCAGAACCTGCCGGGCGGTGGCCGAGTTCGCCTTCCAGCACGCCGAGCGGCAGGGCGCCAAGGTGTTCGGTGGACCCAAGTTCACCGTCAGCCCGGTGTACGAGGGGATGTTCAAGCAGGAGCTGGACGCGGCCGCCGCGCGTCACCCCCAGGTACGCTACGATCCGCAGTTGATCGACGCCACGTATGCCCTGCTGCTTCAGAATGCGGGCGAGGCCTTGGTGATCCCGGCCCTCAATCGCGACGGGGACTGCCTCTCGGACCTGGTCCTGCAAATGTACGGATCGATCGCCGGCTCCGAGTCGATCGTGCTCGCCTTTGACGAGACCGCCCTCCACGTGCAGGTGGTGATGGCCGAGGCGCCGCACGGCACGGCCCCGGCCCTGGAAGGCAAGAATCTGGCGAACCCGCTGGGGATGATCCTGGCCGGCGCGGCGCTGCTTGCTTACGTGAGCGATCCGGCAGCCGGACGCGCCTCACGCGCCATCTACGAGTCGGCCTTCGAGGCGATCGGCCAGGGGATCGCCACGAATGATCTCGGCGGCCCGGCGACAACTATCGAGTTCACCGATGAGGTCATTCGGCGCGTGCGCGCCAAGCTGGACATCTGGTCCAGCCTACGCTGAAGCATGCGCCCGAGCCTGCGTCTGACGCTGTTGCTGGGAGCCGCCGGGCTGGCGGCGTGCCTGCCGGCGAGCGTTGAACCGACGCTGGCCGAGCCTACAGCCGCCTCGCAGCCCCCGCCGTTGTCGCAGCCCGAAGTGAACACGCCACAGTTCTCACCGCTGACTGCCGCCACGCAGCCAATCGTGCTTGAGCCACCCGTCGCCCTGCCGACGATCACGCCCACCCCGCCGCAGGTCGGCTTGCCGCTGGAGACGGTGGCGATCCTGGCCCCCGGCCCGGGATCGCAGGCCACCAGCCCGCTGTACGTGCGCGGCTTCGGCGGCCCTTCGTTCAACCAGCGGGTGCACTTCCGCCTGCTGGGCGAAGACGGTCGCCTGCTATCGCAGGCGACCACTTACCTGTTCAGTTTTCCTGGCAACCCGGGCCGCTTCATCGCCAGCCTTCCCTTCCAGATCGATCGGGTCGCCGAAGAGGCCCGGCTGGAGGTCAGCATCGAGAGCCTGCGCGACGGCCAGCGCTCACACCTGTCAACCGCCCCCCTGGTGCTGCTCTCCGCCGGCAGCCCCCACATCTTCCCCGCCCCGCACGGCGCCGAAAAGCTGACCGTGTTCTCTCCCCGGCCGGATCAGCCTATCGTCGGCGCCAGCGTGACGGTCGAAGGCGCCGGCTGGGCCGAGAGCGACCTGCCTCTGGTCGCCGAAGTCCTCGATCGGCAAGGCGCCAGCCTCGGCCGTTCCGAGTTCCGCTTGACCACCGACAAGCCGGGCGAGCTCGGCACGTTCCGGGTCGAGGTCGCCTATCAAGTCGACAGCTATCAGCAGGGCAAGGTCGTGGTGTACGAACTGGGCAAGGCGATCCCAGGCCTGGTCCACCTGACTGCAGTCGACGTCACGCTCGCACCATGAGGCCTCTGCCAAACGCCTCACGCACTGCATGCGGATCATGCAGCAGGATCTCCTACTCGGCGCCAGCCGCCGATGCATTCTCGGGCCCGTGAGATCGCAGGGGGGAATTCAGTGGAAGCACTCGTCATATACGACTCGGTGTTCGGCAACACAAAGCAGATCGCGCAAGCCATCACGGACGGACTGGCTGCCCGGGTCACGGTAGAGATCCAACTGGCCGCAGACGCCAACCCCGACACGCTTGCCGAGTATGGCTTACTGGTGGTGGGTTCGCCCACGCGCGGGTTTCGCCCCACCGAAGGCGTCACAGGGCTGCTCAAGCGGGTACCCTCGAACGCCCTGAAAGCTACCAGGGTGGCGGCATTCGACACGCGGCTCAAGGCCGACGAGATCGACTCGAGAGGGCTGCGGTTTGTGGTCAAGACAGGAGGCTACGCCGCCAAGCGCATTGGGGACCAACTGAAGCGACACGGAGGGAGGTTGGTCCTCCCGCCGGAGGGCTTCTATGTGCAAGATACGGAAGGTCCACTCAAGCAAGGCGAGCTCGAACGCGCAGGCGCCTGGGCGATCCAGCTACTCCAGGCGGAGTAGTCAGGTCCTGGCGCCTCACCGAGCTTCCAAGGGGATCCGGCATGAATGGGCAGATCGGGTTCGTAGAGGACGACCCACGCCAAGCGCATCAACCCGCGGCGCTCATCCGGCGCAATTGACCCAGCGCCGCCCAAGGACCAAACACGCCTGAGGGCGCGTCACAGCGCAGTGCAGGCCAGGCCCGTGCCCTTGGCACGCCGACCTGACAGCAGGCCCAGCCCGGAGGCAGGATGGCTACGCAACCGGCCGCGCCCTTCAGGTCCTTCGATCTACCATCTGGTGAGCGGGCGTGGATCCCGTCAGATATTTCCCTACGGATACCTCAACTCACATCGATTGCCCCGAACCTGCTCCACCATCTCATCTACATTCCCTGGGATCCCAGGTACCTTGGCCTTGTCGACCCTGCCTACCGCGACTTCTTCTCGTATGTGCTCCGGTATCTGCATGTGCGGACCACCGACGTCCACGTGGCCACGTGCCTGCCCTTTGCCCGGGAGTTGATGCGGGATACCCCTGGACCCGTGGATGCACAAGTGGTGCACGTTGCCTTCATTCTTCATGATTGCGGCTGGAGTCAGATGAGCGACCAGGAACTCGCCGACAGCCTGGGCGTTGAAGGCCTGGCGCTGTCAGGAGCCGCAGTCAGCCCCAAGGCGCGGCATGCCGAGCTCGGACGAGACCTGGCAACACGCCTGTTGACCCAATACGCGCTCGATCCGCCGCTTGGGGATGAACAGAAGGAGATGATCTACACGGCCATTCTCTTCCATGACAAGCCGGGGCAATTGGCCGCCATGGGCAATGGGCCCCCTTCGATTCAGATCGTGTGCGACACCGACCATCTGTGGTCGTTCACTCACGAGAACTTCTGGCAAGACACGCTGAGGAAGGACGTGGATCCGCGTCTCTACCTGAACGCCCTCGGAAAGGATCTCGACGGCTATTTCGTCACCGCGCCCGGGAAGGAGAAGGCCCTGCAACTGCTCAAGGACCGAGATATCGAGGTCAGGCGGTGGGAAGACTGGATCCAGCGGGGCTAGGGCTGGCCACCCGGCATCTTATGAAGGCACTGGAGTCGTCCAGCACAGCGCGTGTTGCCAGGCACGCACCGCCCCTCGGCTGGCTGACCAGGCCGCGCATCGCTCGGATAGCCTGAGCAAGGGCGAGCACGCGAACTCGGCTGACGGGTCTACAGATTGGGCGCCTCGTCCGCAAAGGTGTGCGAGAATGGGCAGGGAAGTTCCCGAGCCGCCGGGCCGCAGCCTTGCCAAGATGGCAAATTGTCCCAACGTCCTTCGCGAAGGGCGGGGTCGCTCGAGGCCATTGACCCGCGCGACAGCACCACAAGACCGCGGCCAGGACCTGGCAAGAGAGACGCGTGACAGAGACAATCGGCATCCTGCACCCCGGGGAAATGGGAATATCCGTCGCCGTGTCGGCGCAGAACAGCGGGCATGCGGTTTACTGGGCCTCTCAGGGACGCAGTAGCGAGACCGTTGCCCGCGCCCAGCGCCACGCACTGGCTGACCTGAATTCACTGCAGGCGCTCTGCCAGACCTGCTCGATCATTGTCAGTGTCTGCCCGCCTCACCTGGCTGAAGAGCTTGCGACACAGGTCGTGGCCCAGCCCTACCAGGGCCTGTATGTAGATGTCAATGCGATATCGCCGCAGCGCGCCCAGCGCATCGGCAAGACCATGGCAAAGGCCGGGATCCAGTTCGTGGATGGCGGCATCATTGGTGGGCCGGCATGGGAGCCGGACGCGACGTGGTTGTACCTGTCGGGCAGCGAGGCGCAGAGGATCGCCGAGTGCTTCGCCGCCGGTCCGCTGGAAACCGAGGTCATCGGGGAGAGCGTTGGCCAGGCGTCTGCGCTGAAGATGTGCTATGCCGCATACACCAAGGGGTCTACTGCGCTGTTGGCGGGCGTGCTGGGTGCTGCACAGGGCCTGGGCGTTCGAGAGGTTCTGGAGCGTCAGTGGGCACGCGACGAAGCGGCCTTCCCTCAGGAAGCGGAGCAGCGGGTGAGGCGGGTGACAGGGAAGGCCTGGCGATTTACAGGTGAAATGGAAGAGATTGCCGCGACTTTCGCCGAGGCAGGAATGCCTGACGGGTTTCATGCGGCAGCAGCCGAAGTCTTTCGTCGGCTGGCTGCCTTCAAGGGCCGAGCCACGACACCCTCTCTGTCGGAAGTACTGGCGGCTCTCCTCGATCGGGAAGGTGAAGCCGGCGCTGGCTGACCACGCGCCGAGAGGCACACGACTGATGGGCAGAAGGCGCAGCCCGCAGCCATTCGGCGCCGTGCGAAGGTTGTCGGCAGCGCATCGCCGAACAACGATTTCCTGCGGAGCCGGGCGTCGATCCAGCCATCACTACTCTGGCGCCGCCTTCGGGAATGTCGTACGGGACGCCGACGGGTTGCTCGACACCCTCGGGGGAGACACCCAGGAACGTTCATGGGTCATGCTCCAGCGCGGCGGCATGCTCGTCACCATCGTGCAGCCGCCCTCGGAGGAGACCGCGGCGGCGAGAGGCGTCCGTCCCGGGATGGTTGCCTCCTCGCCACTCATCCAGCAAGCCCTGACCGAGGTCGCCCAGCTCGTCGACGATGGCATGATCCATCCCCATGTGTCGGCCCCGCTTCCACTGCGCGAGATCCGGCAGGCGCCTGCCTTGATCGAAGCAAGGCACACCCGAGGTAAGATGATCCTGCACGTTGCCCGGTATCAGAATGGCGCGTGACAATCGGAGAGGGAGTATTTGCACCTGCCGGCGGGCTGGCGTGGGAGGCCACCCCCCTCGCCCTCGCTCCGGGAGGATGCAGGCGTGCCGCTCTGACGAGAATGGTCCCCGCGGAGCCTCCCGAACCGCTGGAAGTTCGCTGGGCACTGCAAGAGGAGTACGACATGAAGCCGAGAACACCGTCGAAGCAGAAATCCAGCGCTCAAGGATCGAAGGGGGTGGATGCCTATCTCGCCACCCTCCCGCCCGAGTCGCGACGCGCACTCCAGAAGATCCGCCAGGCCATTGCACAGGCCGCCCCGGGGGCGGAAGAGGGCTTCAGCTATGGGGTTCCCGCCTTCAAGCTCGATGGCCGTCCGCTGGCGGCCTACTCGGCATCCAAGAAGCACTGTAGCTACTACCCTATGAGCGGGGACGTGGTCAGCACGTTTGCGCGCGAGCTGAGCGCCTACGATACCTTGAAGGGAACGATCCACTTCTCACCGGAAAGACCGCTCCCTGCGGCTCTGGTGAAACGGCTGGTGAAGGCGCGGATCGCGGAACTTCGCACATCCAAGGGGTGAAGCACGTCGGGCGAGGCTCGGATGCCCAGACTCCGTCTGGCCGGCAAGTGAGGCTGCATCAGACCCTGGCGCCGGCTGCGTTCCGCTTGAGTGCTTCGTACGCGGCCCGCCAGGCCGCTGATCTCATGCCGACGCGAATGCCGGGCTATCCCGTTCCTGCACGGTTACAGGCTCGCCCAGGCATGCGACGGCCGGCCCCAAGAGACAGCAGGGATCGAGATGCTCCAGTCCACGGGTGCTGCGGACCCGCCCGCTCTCCGCTCTTGCGGTGATTCTGGCTGGGAGACTCTCCAGGCGATCCTGAACTCGCACAGCCCCCCATCGGGCCGAGCCCGTCGCCTCGGGCGGCGTCGGGGAAGCGCGCCCGCCGGTCCCCGAGGAGTCGATGTCCTCCGGTCCCCCCGGATGCCTTCCGCCGCCTACGGTGGGATTCGGGTCCAGGGACCCGAGCCTGGTGTGGCACAATGCCTGCTTCACCCTGTGCGAGGAACTTCGGAAGCTCACGGTTCGTCTGATAGAATGTCGCTCCGGTGCCAAAATGCTGACCTCGACCCTTCCACACCGACGCCTCGATCTCCCCCAGCTGCTGACGGCCGCGGTTAGCGCGGTTGCGGCAGCCTGCCTGACCGTGATGCTCGGCCTGCTGGCATTCGCCGGCGGCACGCGCCTGGTCTTCCAGGACAAGGTGCTGCCGGGGGTATCGGCGGCCGGTGTCGACTTGAGCGGCCTCAACCGGGCACAGATCGAAGCTGCCCTGGAAGAGGCCCTGCCCTATCCGCAGCAGGGAGCAGTCGTGCTGCAGGACTCCGGCCGCTATTGGGCTGCCGCGCCGGCCGAACTCGGCCTGGCGATCGACGGCCCGTCCATGGCCGAGCAGGCACTGACCGTTGGCCGGCAGGGCAACCTGCAGGAGCAGCTGAGCGGGCAGTCGCGCGCCTGGGCGCAGGGGGTTGACCTGCCCCTGGCGGTGGTCTTCAATCATCAAGCGGCGACGGCGTACCTCGAGCGCGTGGCATCGGAGATTGACCATCCGCCGGTCGAAGCTGAGATCCGGCTGCAGGACGGGCAGGTCGAGGCGATACCGGGAAGGGTCGGGCGCATGCTTGACATCGAGGCGACGCTGACCGCGCTGGAGCCTGCCTTTGCTCAGCAGCAGGACCTCGGGTTGGTGCTGCCGGTGCACGAGCTCCGCCCACGCATTCTCGACGCCGAGGCCGAGGCCGCCCTGGCGCGCACGCTGCTCAGCCGTCCCTTGGTGCTTAAGGCCGACGACGCCGGCCCTTGGACGCTCGAGCCTGCCGAACTGGCTGCCATGCTCGAGTTCACGCCCTCCGGCGATCCGGCGCGCTACGCGCTTGAGCTGAGCCCGGGGCAGCTTTCTTCCATGCTCGACGAACTGGCGCCCGGCCTCGAGCGCAATCCCGAGAACGCCCGCTTCATCTTCAACGACGACACCCGCCAACTCGACCTGCTGCGCGAGGCAGTCGCCGGCCGTTCGCTCGACACTCAGGCCTCAATCCAGGCCATCGGGCAGGCCATCAATCGCGGCGAGTCGGAAGTCCCGCTGGCCTTCCACACCCAGCAGCCTGCCGTCCAGAGCGATGCCACCGCCGAGTCGCTCGGGATCACCGAGAGTGTCGTGGCCGTGTCGACCTACTTCTCCGGCTCGAGCGAAGGCCGCATCCAAAACATCCGCACCGCCGCGCAGCAATTCCACGGATACCTAGTCGCGCCCGGCGAGACCGTGTCGATGGCCGATCTGTTGGGCGACATCAGCCTGGACACCGGTTACACCGAGGCGCTGATCATCTACGGCGACCGCACCATCCAGGGCGTCGGCGGCGGGGTGTGCCAAGTCAGCACCACCCTGTTCCGGGCGGCCTTCTTTGGCGGCTACCCGATCGTCGAGCGCTACCCCCACGCCTACCGCGTGCTGTACTACGAGCAGGGGCCGAAGTCGCCGGGCCCGGGGATGGACGCAACGGTGTTCGTGCCCCGGGTCGATTTCAAGTTCACCAATGACACGCCCCACTGGCTGTTAATGGAGACCTATCTGTACGGTGAGCAGCTGTTGTGGAAGTTCTACTCCACTTCAGACGGCCGCACGGTGGAGTGGTCGTCCTCCGGAGCGCGCAACGTGGTCGAGGCGCCCAAGCCGCTCTACCGCGAGAACGACGACCTGAAGAAGGGCAAGATCAAGCAGGTGGACTACGAGGCCGACGGCATGGATGTAACGGTCTACCGCACCGTCACCCGCCAGGGCGAGGTGCTGCACCAGGACACGATCAAGACCCACTACCTGCCCTGGCGCGCCATCTACGAGTTCGGCCCGGGAACCAAGCTGCCCGACGACGTCGAGGTCGAGGACTGACGACTCTCCCCAGGCAGCGTGGTAGAATGCGCGCACGCGGTCAGGAGGCGTTGCATGATCAGTCAGGACCTGCTGGAAATCCTTCGCTGCCCGAACTGCGTACGCGAGAAAGAGGGGGCGCTCAAGCTGGTGAAGGACACCTGGCTGGTTTGCCAGGAACCGGGCTGCGGGCGCAAGTACCCCATCCTTGATGACATCCCCGTGATGCTGATCGACGAAGGTGACAAGTGGATTCGGGTCGCCGAGGGCGACCTGCCTGTCCCGCCTCCCGACAAGTGAGGTCGGCCTGCCCAACCTGCAGCACCTGATCGACGAGCTGACCTCGGGCGAGGATGTCCGGGCGGAACGCGCCTCCCAGCGTCTGGCGGAGACGGGCCCGTCTGCCGTCTCGCTGGCATCTCAGCTGCTTATCCTGGGTGACCCCGATCAGCGTTGGTGGGCGGTGCGCACGCTCGCCCGGCTTGCCACACCGGACGCGACCCGGGCGCTGACCTCGGCCCTGACCGACCCCAAGGCCGCCGTCCGTCAAGCGGCCGCACTCGGATTGCGCGGGACGATCGACGCGGCAGCGCTGAGCGCCCTGGCCGTCGCGCTGGCCGACCCCGATCCGCTCACGTCGCGGCTGGCAGGCGACGCCCTGGCCGAAGCGGGCAGTGCGGCGATCCCATCTCTCTCACGTGTTCTGCAAGATCGTCGGCCGCGCATCCGCATCGAAGCCGCGCGCGCTCTCGCCCTGAACTCCGACCCGGCGGCCATCCCGCACTTGTTCTTGTTGCTCGAGGACAACTCGTCCCTGGTCGCCTACTGGGCCGAGCGCGGGCTGGAGGCTCACGGGCAGGGCATGGTGTACTTCCTGCCGTAGGCTCAAGGTCCAACCCCTTCGCCCGGACAACCTTGCTGCTCGCCCTTGCTGACGCCGGATTGCACGCCGCCCCTCACCGGGGTTTCCGGCTGTACCCAGGACGGACCGTCCCAGGTGCCGCGCTCCCACGCCGCAGGTCCGCCCCGGAGCCACAACGCGGGCAGCGCTCATGCGCTGCGGCGCGCGGCGGGCCTTCAACTTCCGCAGCAGGTTCCTCCGGCCGACCCAATCCCCCCTTGACATTAACCTCGCGGGATGGTCTATGCTGGGGCCCATGAGCGACGAGCAGAGTTGGTTGACCGTCAAGCAGCTGGCCAGCCTGGCCGGCGTGAGCTCCCGCACGCTGCACTACTATGACGAGATCGGGCTGCTTCTCCCGACGCAGGTCGCCGCCAACGGCTATCGGCAGTACGATCACCAGGCGGTGCTGCGGCTGCAGCAGATCCGTTTCTACCGCGAGCTGGGCCTCGGGCTCGATCGGATCCGTCAGATCCTGGACCAGCCCGGCTTCAATCCGCTCCACGCCCTCGAGACGCATCGGCAGGCACTTCAGGCGGAAGCGAATCGGCTCAGCAGGCTGCTGATCACCCTGGACAAGACGATCCAGCACATGGAGGGCAAGGGGACAATGACTCACGAGGAACTGTTTGCGGGCTTCACCCCAGAGCAGGAGCAGGCCTACGAGGACGAAGCTCGCCGCCGCTGGGGTGACGAGAAGGTAACCGAATCCAGCCGACGTTGGAAGGTCTACAGCCCCGAGGAGCGTCAGCGGATCTTGAATGAAGGTGGCGGGATCTACCTGGAGTTGAACGCACACTTGGCCGATGACCCGGCCGCCGCGCCGATCCAGGCCTTGATCGCCCGCTGGCACCAACACCTGCGCCACTTCTACGAGCCAAATCCGGAGATCCTGCGCGGCTTGGGCTGTGCGTACGCAAGCGATCCGGCGTTCGCCGAGTTCTTTGCCCGGTTCGATCCCGCGTTGCCGGATTTCCTGCACCGGGCGATTGACATCTACTGCGATTGCCTTGTGGATCAAGTCTAGCCCGACCCCCGGGATGGCAATCGCTCCACGTGGCCACGCCGCCGGCCTGGCTCCGTCAACCAAGATCAGCGCCGGCCCCGTGAGGGCCGGCGCAGCCGTCCCAAGCGAAAGGTGCCTGAAGCATCGCCTCGCGAGGCGTGAGCGGTGATCCCGATGCGAGCTCACACGGCCGGGCGCAACCGTCTACGGAAGTAGCCTGCGGCGATCGCCGAGCTCGCCGGAAGGAAGGCTCCCCAGGCAATGAAGCCGAGCCAGACCATCGGCTCACTGTGGACGATCACCCCGATGAAGTGCATCAGACTGAGCAACCCGGCAGCTTGCAGGAGGCGGCCGGTGGTGCGGGTGCCTTCACCATTACCCAGGGCGAGTCCGGTGAAGACTGCCGCCAGTCCAAAGAACAACCCCCAGCCAAGGTGCTCCAAGGCGTAGGCCGGCGAGCTCGGGTTGTACGGATTGGTTAACCCGGCCAGCACAGGATTTGGGCCCCCAACAGGAAGCGAGTAGCTTGTCAGCCCGAGGAACCAGCTCACGCAGCTGACAACGCACACCTGGATGGCAAATACCCACCCGAGCTCAGCGAGAAAGCACCGCGAGGGTTCAGCCTCGCGCCGCAAGGCAGCAAACAGGATCAGCAGGACGACATTCCATGCGAGGGCGATCCCGGCCGAAATCGTGCGAACATCGACACCGGACGGGTAGGGCGAGCCCGAAGTGGCCAGGTTGAGTCCCAGGCCGAGCAGGTAGAGCACGCCAAAGGCCGTCGAGGCGATTGCAGCCGCCAGGCCCCATCGGCGCGCCAGACGAATCGTTCCTTCGAATTCGATTGCACCTGGCTCAGTCGTGATGGGCATCGC
>Ga0105100_10000303_pt1 | contig 28697 bp, 33 predicted proteins | sample PPLLak12cMay2015_2_FD_87033 | JGI IMG/M metagenome (GOLD analysis project Ga0105100, IMG submission 87033) | Freshwater sediment microbial communities from Prairie Pothole Lake near Jamestown, North Dakota, USA - PPLs Lake P8 Core (1) Depth... | ecosystem: Environmental > Aquatic > Freshwater >... | reverse complement strand
CTTTTATCGCTGGCTGGAGCGAGACCGCCGGCCGCTGTTCCCGCAGCTGCCGGTGCGCACTCGTCTGTTTCGGCTGTTCAATACCCATCGGCAGTGGACCCAGCGCTTTATGGCCGACCCTTCTCTCATCGGTTTGATCGACACCTATGGCATCGAACTGCTCCATCCGCGTCGGGAAGGCCGCAGCGAGCAACAAATCGGCAAGAAGGGATTGTCGAACCGGCGTTGGATCGTCGGAGGCAAACCGTGTTTCGTGCTCAATCATCTGGGTCTGATCGTGGATTGGGATGTCAATACAGCCAATGTCTACGACGGCAGCGCCTTTCAAGAGATCGCCGAGCGCAATACAGCCAGGATGGTGCTGTTCAGCGATGAAGGCTTTGTCAAGAAAGACTGGCTTCCGGATAACCTTAAGATTTGCCAACGGGGCGAGTGGAATACGCGCATGATCGTCGAAACAGTGCTGTCCATGTTGACCCTGGTGTGCCATTTCAAGAAGGTGATGCACCGGGTGTGGACTTATTTCCAAAGCCGCTTGGCTTACACAATGGCGATGTTCAACCTGCTCGTCCAGTGGGACGGCATCCAGGTCGATGATAATGGCTGCGTACATTTCACTCTCGCTCGGTTCAGCCTATGAAACTAGCACCAAGGGATAATAATATATGCGCACTGCGTGTGTGAACTCCTTTATTAGCCGCCATTTATTCTGTCCTTCACCCACCTCTCGAAATAGCTCAATGCACGATTGACGATCAAGATCGCTGCAGTGGTCAGAGCCGCCAGCAGAAATAGCTGTAATGAAACAGTAATACCAATCGCTGCCGTCACCAGGATGGATGCGGCGGTGGTCAAACCTTCTACGCTCCCTTTATACCGGCGCTGCATAATCGTACCTGCGCCGAGAAAACTGATCCCTACAATGACCGCTTCGATGATGCGGACGGGATCTGTTGTAACCACACTCGGGAGTCCGACTCTCTGATGATAAAACTTCCTAATGCAACCAGCAACGAGGCTGCCATGGCAACCAAGATGTGCGTTCGCAGACCTGCTGGTTTTTCTGCCAATTCGCGCTCCATCCCCACCAGGCTGCCAAAAAATCCCGCAAGCAAGATCTCAGCAAATATTGAGATTTCACCCGTAATCCACATATTTAAAAACTCCTGATACCATCGTTCGCTTCCAATAAATATACTGTTAACAGTATCGTATAAAAATGGGGAGCTAACCTGCCGATTGGGAAGAGTTTCCCTGATGGGTCATACGAAAGTACCCTAATCATTCATAGGCAGATTCCCCATTCTCCCCGGACAAAGTTCTAATTATAGTTACGGATAGAGGAACGATCCTCAAGACGTTTATCTATCCGTAACCAGGAGAGAGACAAGATGAAAAACAACTTTTTTACTTTTGTGACCGGCTTTTGTGTTGGCGCTGCTACTGGAACGGCTATCGCACTGCTGAATGCACCCCAGTCTGGCGAGGAAACGCGAGCCCAGATCCGGGAAGGTGTGATGGAGGCGCGCACCCGCACAGAAGAAGCGATCGCTGACGCCCAAGCCCGCACTTTGAAGAAGGTGGACGAGGTCAAAAACATCGTCAAGGAAATCAGCGACGAGACAAGAAAGAGATCTGAAAAGCTGTTGAGTAACTAGTGTATTGTCCGGTGGACGGTAACAGATCTATCGTTCGCCGGACATTTCTTGACCTTAGCAACACAACCAGGATCCACATCAATGATCAGGAGGTTTTGATGCCTTACCCATCAAATTCCGATCTCCCGGAAAGTGTCCAGAATGTTCTGCCCAAGCATGCCCAGGATATTTACCGGGAGGCGTATAACAGCGCCTGGGAGCAGTATGATACGCCTGAGGAACGGCATGGAGACAGCTCACGGGAGGAGACTGCCCACAAGGTTGCATGGGCTGCGGTGAAGAAGCAATACGAGAAAAACGAATCTTCAGGAAAATGGAGGCGAAAGAAATCCTAGGATTGTTGTGCTTTTCTTCTTGCATTTAGCTCATATATGCGTGATAATGGTGGTCGGAAGGCGCCTGCCTGGGAGGTGTCTTCCGACTCTTAATATACGAAAAGGGTTTCAGCAACGTGAATCTTCTCCGCCACCCCAGCAACCCCTTATTATTGCCCCTACCGGACTCGGAATGGGAAAGCAACAACGTCTTCAATCCCGGAGTTGTATACCATGACGGCCTGTTTCACATGCTCTATCGCGCCCAGGGATCGGATTGGGTCAGCCGGATCGGCTACGCTGTAAGCCGGGATGGCGTAAATTGGAACCGCCTGCGGCAGCCTGTTCTTACGCCCCTGGATCCTAGCGAGTCTCGCGGGGTCGAGGATCCCCGCGTGACCTTTTTAGAGGGGCGTTTTTACATGTGTTATACGGCATTTGGGGAATTTCAAGGCACGGGCACACCCACCCATCAGGGGGGTGGCATCACGCCTATGATCGCGGTCAGCGACAATCTGATCACCTGGGAGCGCCTGAGCGCTATCACCATCGGAGAAGACAATAAAGACCACTTGCTGTTCCCGCGCAAGATCAACAATCGCTACGTGGCCTTACACCGCCGCTGGCCGGATGTGTGGCTGGCGTACAGTGATGACCTGCTCCATTGGCCTGAAGATGATATGCAGCTGATTTTTCGCCCGCGAGCGGAACCCGCTTGGGACAGCGTCTGCGTGGGCGCTAACGGTATACCCATCGAGACCGAGCATGGCTGGTTGATGCTCTACCACGGCTACGATCCAATGCGAATCTATAAGTTTGGCGTCTGCTTGCTCGACCTCGACAATCCAAGCCAGGTGCTTCAGCGATGTGTGGAATCTATATTCGAACCGCATGAACTCTGGGAGCTGCACGGGCATGTGCTCAACGTGGTCTTCTCCAATGCGAACGTGCTTGTCGATGGGACCGTGTACATCTATTATGGTGGCGCCGACCACGTTATCGGTCTGGCAACCTGCGAGCTGGACGCTCTGCTCGGCTTCGCTCTCCAGGGCTAGGGTTTTACCAAACGAATAAATCCACCAATTTACCCCCATTTAGGCTGGCGAGCACGCAAGTTTTTGCCCGCCAGGATGCTACCACGCGCCTGTGAATTGACTTCTGGGTGTTTGGTTTTTATTTAATCAACTCTGCTCGTAGGGAAAATCCCCCCCATCCATAAGGATTGTTCCTTATTGTATATTATCTCCATTTCACATACTATAGCATCATCACACTCGTACTTTAGCAGTTAGGACGGGGAAGACGGGCGCTGCGGTGGGAAGCGCCCACCGCAGCGCCCGTCACCTTTCCGGAACTGCGTAACCCCTACTCTAAAGGAGGCTCATGATGGCCATGAAAGTCATCTCGTTAGAAGATTTGTATGTAGACCATTTAAAAGACTTATACAGCGCGGAGACACAACTGGTAAAGGCTCTGCCCCAGATGTCCAAAGCAGCGGATTCCAGGGAATTGAAGCGGGCATTGGAATATCACCTCGAGCAGACCCGCAAGCAGGTCTCGCGCCTAGAAGAAATATTTGCCGAGCGCAAAGGCAGCCCGCGCGGGAAAAAGTGCGTAGGGATGGAGGGACTGATCAAAGAAGGCCAAGAAGTGCTCCATTCTGATATGAGCGGCTCAGTTCGAGACGCAGCGCTGATCGCCGCAGCTCAACGGGTGGAACATTACGAGATCGCAGGATATGGGACCGCCCGGGCATATGCTGACATACTGGGAGACAAAAAGGCAATCAGCCTCCTGGGAACGACGCTGGAGGAGGAGTCACAGGCGAATGAAAAATTGACTTCCATAGCCGAATCCCAGGTAAACCCCCAGGCATTAAGGTGAACGCTAGCGGCTGTTGAGTTTAAAATTGGTTCATGAATCGGCTAATCGCCGGCAGGACGGGCGGTCAGTGCGCTCTTCGATCAGCGCTGACCGCTCGTCCTGAACACTTAACCACACTTGGCTGCTGACTTGTTCAGCAGACGAGGAGACGATAGAAAAGTAGAGTTCTGATGCAAACGAACCTAACAAATTACCCCACGAAAATCGCTTTTATCGGCAACTACCAGCCACGAAAGTGCGGGATCGCCACCTTCACAACCGACTTGCATAAAGCGGTTGCGGATGCCCATCCCGAAAGCGACAGCTTCGTGGTAGCTATGAATGACCCGGGGGCAGAATACGATTATCCGGCCCAGGTGCGCTTCGCGATCCGGCAAAATTCGCTTGCCGACTACAAGAGCGCGGCAGAGTTCTTGAACCTCACAGATCCTAGCCTTGTATGCTTGCAGCATGAATATGGAATATTTGGAGGCCAGGCAGGAAGCCATATTTTGGCCCTGCTGGAGGAAATAACGATCCCGGTTGTGACAACGCTCCACACAGTGCTGCAGGATCCTGACCGCGAACAAAATCGGGTTATTCGCAGGCTGTCTCGCCTTTCGAGCCGCCTGGTCGTGATGAGCCAAAGGGGCGCGGACTTTTTGACCGGTGTCTATTCCGTACCCCCACAGAAAATTGACATCATCCCCCACGGCATCCCGGATGTCCCTTTCACTGATCCAAATTTTTACAAAGATAAACTGCACGTGGAAGGCAAGCACGTCATGCTTACCTTCGGGCTGCTCTCGCCCAATAAGGGCATCGAGTATGTCATCCGGGCTCTGCCGGAGATCCTCACCCATGTTCCGGACCTGGTGTACGTTATCCTGGGAGCCACCCATCCGCACGTCAAGCGACAGGAGGGTGAGCGCTATCGCCGCAGCCTTGAAAAGCTGGCAGAAGACCTGGGGATTGACGAAAACGTCCATTTCCACGATCGCTTTGTGGCACTGGAAGAGCTGGTCGAGTATATCGGCGCGGCCGATATCTATGTCACCCCTTATTTGAACCAGGCGCAGGTCGTCTCCGGTACGCTGGCGTACACAGTCGGAGCCGGCAAAGCGGTTATATCTACGCCATACTGGTACGCAGAAGAGCTGCTGGCGCAGGGTCGGGGAGTTATGGTCCCTTTTAAAGACTCGGTGGCGATCGCGGAGCAGGCAGTCCACCTGCTACGGGATAAGGTCGCAATGCACGCAATGCGCAAACGGGCTTACATATATGGCAGAGAGATGACCTGGCCGCAGGTAGCACAGGCTTACCTGAAGAGTTTTGCTTGCGCACAATTGGATCACCGCGGGACGAGGTTTGTAGAAGGCTTTACAGTACATGCTGGGACACCGAGTTTAGCCTCTCCCGAACCCTTCCCAGAGCTTCGCCTCGAACATCTGATGAGAATGACCGATGATGTGGGACTGTTCCAGCATGCAATCTTCCACCTCCCAAATTATGCAGAAGGATATACCACCGACGATAACGCGCGCGCGCTGTTGTTTGCGGCGCTGCTGCGCGCCCAAGGATACCGAAACGAGCAGCAGGTAGATGAGCTGCTCTCTCGGTATCTGACATTTCTTTGGTACGCCTATAACCCGGCGACGAACCGGTTTCGCAATTTCTTGGGCTACGACCGCCGCTGGCTGGAAGAGACCGGTTCAGACGACAGCCACGGACGAGCCCTATGGGCTCTCGGCACGGTTCTGGGCCGTGTTTATCTTTCGAATTACAGCGAGATCGCTTTCCGCATGTTCGAGCCAGGCTTACCTGCCGTGCTGGACACCACCAGCCCGCGCGCCTGGGCATTCACCCTGCTGGGAATCCACCCCTATCTACAACGGTTTCCCAACGATCGTACCGTCAGGGACACAGGCACAGCTCTGGCAGAGCGGCTGGCGGCCCTTTACCGCGAATGCTCGTCCTTCAGCTGGCCCTGGTTCGAGGAGACGGTCAGCTACAGCAACGCACACCTGTCCCTGGCTTTACTTTTATCCAGCCAATGGACGGGGTGGGATGATCATTCTCGAATCGGGTTTAAGGCTTTGAAGTGGCTGGCAGAACTCCAGACCTCCCCGGAAGGGCACTTCACACCTGTCGGATCAAATGGATTTTATCGCCGGGGAGAGCAGAAAGCGCGCTTCGATCAACAACCCTTGGAGGCAGGGGCTATGGTCTCGGCGTGCCTTGAGGCTTATCGCATCAGCAAAAACGGGCTTTGGCTGGCAGAAGCACAGCGTGCATTTAGCTGGTATACCGGCGCGAATGACCTGGGCATACCACTTTACGACCCCTGCACCGGCGGGTGCTATGACGGATTACATCCCGATCGGATCAACCGCAACCAGGGCGCAGAATCTACACTTTCTTTCTTGATGGCACTGGTAGAAATGTCCTCTGCGGGTATGGCCGATCAAGATCGCACCATCTTGAAACTGGCTGAGGCGAGTCGATGGTCTTCCTCCGATGCCTCCTTTGCTTTGCTTCTCCCAAAACCAGCCAGCAGTGGTAACGGTCGTATGCGTCCAGAAAAGTAAATGATGGAGAGTTATTCGTTCGATATACAGCGTATATTGATCGGCGACCTGCCCTTGGGTTTTTTCGCCGAAATCGCCCTGCGGACAACCATTCTGTACTCATATACATTGGTTATCGTCCGCATGCTGGGGAAACGCAGTGCCGGTGAGCTGACGGTCATTGATATTGTGATGATCGTCGCCCTGGGGAGCAGCGTTGGCGACCCAATGCTTTATCCTGATGTCCCCGTTTTGCACGCGTTGCTCGTTATCACATTGGTCGTAGTGCTCCAACGGATGGCTTTATACTGGTCTACACATAACAAAAAGGTCGACCAGATCCTCAAGGGGACTAGCTCTCTGGTAGTTGTAGACGGCGTTTTAAATCTGGATGGGCTGGAATCTGCCAGTCTCTCGAGCCGAGAGGTCTTCCAGATGGCCCGGCAAAAAGGTTATTGCCACCTCGGGGAGATCCGGCGGATGTACATCGAAACGGATGACAAACCTTCAGTTTTCGGTTTCGAACGCGATCAAATTCGCCCTGGATTACCGTTCGAGCCCCCGTGGGAGGTGGAGATGCCGACTGTGGTACAGATGGACGGCCTGGTCAATAAGAAATCGAGGGCAGCCTGCGCGAATTGTGGATACACCGCTTGCTTCAAAGCAGGCGACCGGTTGATTGCCTGCCCTCACTGCCAACAAACGGATTGGATCTATATATAAACATGTAACAATGTACGGTTTTTTACTTCTGACCAATCTCGATCTGGACGTATTCAAATACCACACTTGCATCTTCAAGATAGCGCTTGCCGTTCATTTTGTCGTGGCGCATAAAATCCGGCGCCTTCATGTAAACATGTAAGGAATACTCCCCCGTGCCGGGCAGCTTCCAGTTCAAACCATAATGATACAGCCACGGATGCCAGATAAACGGTTGCTGGTGATTCCCTATCAGGTTCCCTCCTCTATCTTTCACAGCCACAGTCACAATCAATCCTGGAATAAAGCGGTTGTCTGCCGCGTCGCGGACTGAGATCTCAATATGAGCATTCTTTCCATCGGGTTCCATCCAGATGAGCCGATCCCCTTCCCTGCAGTACATGCCTTCGGCGTACTCTACAGCGTACGCGATCACATAATCACCAACGCGCTTCTCACCGCCAGCGTATGCTTCTTTATAAGCCATGTGCTCTAACGCCTTCAAGTAAGCTTCGCCCTGTGCCTGAGCAAGCTCCAACTGGTTCTGGTCGGCTTCTTCACTAACATGCATTCCTGGTTCTTGGGTTGATGGGTACATAGCTATGTCTCCAACATGGATTCTGAGTAATTTAGTTTTGAGCGCTGAAGATACCACACCGGGGCAAGCTGGATACAACCTGCCCCGGTATCTCAAATGGTTAGCGCCATTAGCTCCAGTACGGATCGTACCCGTAGTACTCGTAAACATCCGTCAGCCAGGCGTGCTCGCTTGTCTGCGGCCAGCGATCTTTGTCGAAGCCAGGAGCGCTCTCGAGCATCTCCTTGTTGACGTTAAGGATGATCACTTCATTCTCGGTGTCTACCCTCAGCGCTTCCCAGGGAATGGCAAACAACTTATCGCCCATGCCGAGAAAACCTCCGAAGGAGAGCACGGCATACGCGACTCGACCGCTGGACAGGTCGATCATCAGTTCTTCGAGTTTTCCCAGGTCCTCACCCGCCAGATTTTTTACCGGGTCACCCGTAAGGGTGGAGGCGGATAGTGCCACAGGGGTTTTGAATTCAGTACGCATACATACCTCCTAAATATGAGTTTGGTCTAGCTTCATCATCATAAAGGCAAAACTACTGTTGCTCAATGGGGAGAACGACTATCCCCAGGTAGGGATTTCACTAACAATCCTGGGGTATATTGTGTTTCCATGGCTGTTCAAGGATTGAGCCGCGGGCACTGATCGATATTCTGAATATTCTGCTCGATGCGCTCGATGCGTCTATCCGGATTGGGATGGGCGCTGAAAAACTCCGGCGGCGCCTGTCCCTGGCTGGAATCTGCGAGCACACGCATCACGCTCACCATCTCCTGCGGGTTGTAGCCGGCACCATCGACAAAACACACCCCCAAGAAATCGGATTCCAGCTCGTCTTCCCTGCCGTACTTCATGTTCACCAGTTGCCCGATCAGCATGGCTACCTGTGCGGTGCGCATGGAAGAAGGATTATCGGGATCATAAGAGGCGATCACTACAGCCCCGGTCAGACCCTGGGTCAACTGCTGCTTGGCAATTTGCTCGGCGGAATGCCGCGCCACTACATGTCCGATCTCATGCCCCAACACGCCGGCGAGCTGCCCTTCGGTGGTCAATCTATCCATCAGCCCGCGGGTAATGAAAACCTGCCCACCTGGCAGCGCAAAGGCGTTGATGGTCTGGTCGTCTCGCAGCACATGGAATTCGTACTCGTATTCGGTCATGCCCGCCGCGGAAGTGCGGACGATATGGTTGCCGATATCGTCTACCAGCGCTTGCACCCCTGGATCGGGATCAAGACCCCCGAACTGCTGGGCTATCTCCGGTGCGGCTTGCAGCCCCAAGGCGATCTCCTGATCGACGCTGATATCGATATGCTGCGTCTCACCCGTAACCGGGTTCTCTTACCGCAAGCTAAAATACGAAATCAATGAAAAGATGGCTACCACCGCAGCAATCAGCCACAGCACGACAGGAAAACCGACCCGTCGCCGCGAAGACCTCTGGTTATAGGTTGGATGATTTGATCGAACGTACATTTTTTATCTCTCCTTCTTCACTATTCGTCAGCGAATTTTTTGACTGTCCTCCAGCGTTCTCTTAGGTTTCATCACTTCCCGGTGAGGTATGCCTTCCTGAGAGCGATCGATCTCTGTAATTTTGACAGCATTCTCGTCCAGGAGGATGCGAGAGCCATAATCATTGGCATAAACCTGGGTGACCTCTGCTCCGAAAAAGAAGATCTGAGCTGAGTAAAATACCCAGATCAGGAGGATGGCCAGGGAGCCAGCCGCCCCGAAGGTCGAGCCGACAGAAGAGCGACCCAGGTAAAATCCAATCCCCAATTTACCCAGGTTGAAAAGCAGAGAAGTAACCACCGCACCCAGCCAAATATCGCCCCAGGAGATCTCTGCGTCGGGCATGAACTTGAATATGAGGGCAAATAGCAGCGTGATGACGAAAAAAGAGACCACCAGGTTGATCCCTTGAGTCAGCCAGGTCGGCCATACTGATGAGCCCAACACCATGACGCCTAACGCAGAGAGGACCGCATTCACCACCAGCGACGCTAATAGCACAAAGCTAATTGCGAGCACCATAGAAAAGGAGAGGATGCGCTGGCGGATGAGACGCCACATGCTCTGGACTAGACCCTTGACCGGCCTGGGTTTCACCTCCCAGATGGTATTCAGAGAGTTTTGCAGCTCAGAGAACACCCCCAGGGCACCAAACAGCAAGGCGACGATACCGACTGCGCTGGCAAGCAGGCCATTGCGCGGCTTCGAGGCGCTGGTAAGCATGCTCTCTACAAAGTCCTTGCCTTCCTCCCCCACCAGGCCTCCCACCTGCTCGAGCACCTGGCTGTGAGCCGCTTCGTGACCGCCCAGAAGCCCGGCGATGGCAATGATCAGCACGAGGAGTGGCGCAATAGAAAAAGTCGTGTAATATGCAAGCGCGGCTGATAACCGGGAAGCGTTATCTTCCTGCCATTCAGAAAATGCTTCCTTCAGTAAGGTTACAGCTTTGCGAAACGTATTTCGAGCCATATGTGAATATCCCTTTCAACCTCCATCGATAACCGGAAGTTTATCTGCAGGAGGTACTACGTTTAAATCCGGTTGGCGTACAATCCACACGAGTGCCAGTCCAGTGACAGCGCCGGCAATCAGCCCGCTGATCCCCTGGACGAGAAGGGAAACCAGCCATGGTTCGGTGAGAAAATGGTCGTAAATTATCAGCTCCACGGCGCTGGCGATCGAAAATCCCAATGTCCAACCGATAACACCCGCCAGGATCCAAAGACCCGCCTGTGGTATCTCCCTGCGGAGGACGGGCCATTGGACGAGGGCTATGATCAAGCCAAAAAGGGCATAGCTGACCAGTACCATCCAAAAACCACCGGCTGTCTGCTGGCTGGAGAGCACTTGGATCAACAATAACCCCGCTGCGTAACCGATTGCCCAGCCTGCGCCCGCTGTCAGGACCCAGTCCAAACTGCCGACAATATAACGGCGGATGGCCAGCCATTGCAGGAAACCGATCAACGCGCCCGCCAGCAAGGGCGCCGCGATAAACGCAACCCCCAACCCAAGAACATCTGCCACAGGCCTGGCAGGGAGAAAGCCGAGCAGCATACCTGCCGTGGTCGCCACCACCCAGGCGAACCAAAATCCGAACTCATTCTTGTCAATTCTGGTTTCATCCAAATCAACCGTCATAATATTTCTCCATTTCTCGATAGAAATGACCGCATTTTAATGGCTCAAGCGCGTTCGAAGAAAGGTGTTCTGCCTTTCTCTACACATTCGACCGCATACAGGAACATGGCTGCCGACCAGGACTGCCAATCAACTCCGCGCGGCAAACCGTCTTTTGCTCCAAACCATTCATTAAAACCGTACTCGAGGCTGGCATGATTGGCGGGCTTGACCAGGGCTGCGAGGAGAGCCAACTTCTGCTCTGCCAGACGCCGCCTGCCTGCGGCGACTAATGCGGCGATGTAAAAACCACAGGCAAATGGCCAAACGCCACCATTATGGTATTCTCCCGGCATGTTGAAGCGTACGTAACGCCCGTGCCAGTCGTTGTCTCCCTCACGGACGTACGGGAACAGGCACGGGGGAAGCTCCAACGCCAAATCTCCGCTTTCGCGCAGGTGTTCACAGCCTGATTCAACCCAGGCAATAATCCGCCTGGCTCGAGTGGGAGAAGCCAGCCCTGAGAGAACAGCCAAACTATTGCCGAGGAGATCGAAGCGTTCGCTGTGATACGATTTGTAGGCCCAAAGCGCATAATATGGTTTGTCGGGAATTGCCAGCCCTTCATGAACGACATGACCCGCTTGTGATTTCCGCACATCCTTTTTGTGGATCATATCCCTCAATGCGCCAGCCTCGTCGACCATGCCAAAAAAATTTAGATAAATGTAAACCAGCGTATTTACATATAGCCCATATCCGAGTACCCATTGTTCATCGCGCCAATCACTGGTGGGCTGTTGGGTGACTAAACCACTGTCATCCGGGCTTTGATACTCCATCCACGTTAATGCCCGCTGTGCGGCTTCTTCCAGAAAATCAACTTCCCCGGTAGACCTGCGGAACAAAGCAAGTCCGACCAAAAAGAGCGGCGTAGAATCACTTGCCCCGCAATCCATCGGGGCATGAACGAGAGAAGGGATATGACCCCGTGGGGTCTGGTTTTTTGCCAGGACAAGCAGCACCTTCCGCAGGGACGAGATCAGCTCATCATTTCCGGATACCAGTACACCGAAAGCTGATATCATCAGGTCGCGTGTGTACGGTTCTGGATATCCAAACCCTGCGGTACGCGGCAGTCCTTGGTAGGGGCCGCGCATATTATTTAGTAAAACAGCGAGAGCAGCATCTTTTGCTTCCTCGATCGTCGACTTTGAACTTCTGCTCATGAACATTGATATTATTCCAATCCCAGGCGATTCGAAACGATCTCGACAAACGCGTTTGCCACAGCCCGATAATCGTAAAGCTCTACCACTCGCTGTCTGCCAGCCTCTCCCATAAGTGACCGTAACTCAGGATTCTTCATGAGAAGTTCCAGATATACCGCTAGATCATCAGTATCGACTCGATAATCAACGATTCTCGGCGGGTCGAAGAGAATGCGCTTGCCCTCCTCAAAACCAGACTCCGCTCCCAGGAAGATCTCGGAAATCCTGTTTTCAACGGCTACTTGCGCCAGGAATGCAGTTCTCAAGTGCACCAGGGTATCCAGCATAGCCATTGCGGCAATGCTGACCACCGGTTTTCTACAGGCGCCGGCCTCCACCTGCGGCATTCCAAAGCCTTCCAGCCGAGAGGGAGCGGCGTATATATCGCACGCAGCCATCATGTAGGGCATCAAATCCCGCGATACTCGATCGGTAAGATAGATCACCTTATCGGCGATGCCGAGCTTGCGGGCCAACTCTAAATCGATCTCATTTTGCCGGATCGTGCGAAGCTGCGGCCAAACCTTGCAGACGTATTTCCAAGGGGGGACATCTGCCTGTGCGCTGAGGAGCGCCAAAGCCAGCATCACTTCCTGGGCGCCTTTTGAAGCCGCATCACCCCCAACAGTTAAAATGAAGACTTCTTCGGGTGCCACCCCTACAGCCTGGCGAATTGCATGAACTCCGGGGTCATTCTGCGGGCGCGGGGTGAAATCATCCGTATTGCAGCCCACCGGAAGAACTTCGATAGTATCTCCCCTGATCCCATCGCGCATATATACTTCTTTCACCCAATTCGATGTCACCAGGATGAGCGGTAGATCGTTCAGGATCTGCTGGTAATTGGCGATATATCCATCAGCCACCAGCCAGGGAACGACCCGTTGTCCGAAATGTTGCGGATGGAGAATAATATGAGGTGTGTGCCCCCAATAGCCTACCCCCAAGACAAGATCGGGCTTGAACCAGCGATAATACCATTCTTTCTCCAGCGGGGATTCAAAATGAGCCGCCCGCACGTCTACCCCTAACTCGAGCAAGCCGCGATAGAGCAACTCTCCCTGGGTTGCCAACCCTGCCGGAGGAGGTGGGTAATCATAGAGCAGGAGGATTTTCATGGGCTGGAATATCCAAAACAGTGAAAGGCTTCAACCCGTGGGGTCACCCGAGCCTCCCAACTAAGGGGAGAGAATCCATAAACCACGGTGATCAAATGATATTTCTTCCGCCATGTTTCTTCCGAGAGAACCTCTCGAAAATCGGCGTCTTCTGCATACTGTGGCAGACGGCGCCCTCCGTCGTCTTCATAGGCAAACATCCACAATTGTTGAGCCTGGATAAGCCTGGCTTTCCACAAGTCGAAGACAGCCGCCGATGTCTCCTCGTGGCGGCGATGGCGAGTGTACTCACCCCGTGGCCCGTGAGTCAGGATGATATCAAATTCATAAATCTGCAGCCGTTGAAGTATTTCGTTCTGGACCACGGAGATAGGTAGGGGAATTTGTTTAACGCCATCGTCCAGATCACCCAAATCCCCTTCCGCCTGCAGGTGTTCCAGCACTCTGTAAAATTTAGGCGCGCGATCGGTATCACTCCTGCGAGTGAGTGCCATGATAAACCAGTTATAGTCGGGGCGAGATAAGATATATCCACCTGCCCACAAGACTTCGTCATCCGGATGAGCAACGATAACTGCGGCGCGCCTGGTTAACCCACGCTCGCTGGTCCTGCGAGACACATCCGGCTCCAAAACCAATTCAGTCTTCCAATCTGCTGCTATAACCATTAGTACATATATAAAAAATAATGCTCATTACTGCAATCAGGTAAATACCCACTCAGAAGGTAGGGATTTCCGTTACATAGGGAGGGTTTCTCCGAATTGTTAGCTACATCTCGAGCAGGTATGATGGTCAGCGGCGTACGCAAGGCATTAGGCGTGCTAAAGACTTCACCTTTTTAATGATTCAAAGGAGTAAGAAAATGAAAAAACTCTATTTCTTGTTAGCGATTTGCTCAATACTGAGCTTGTTGGTTTTAGCGGGATGCGGGGCTGCAGATGATGTCGAAGGTACCCCGGGAATCACCGAGCCTACCACGGTATTGACCCTGACCCCGGAAGATATCTTCACCGAAGAACCGACGGAATTTGCGCAGGCAACCGAAAGTCCGGAGGTAACAGCCGAGGTCACCGAGACTCCGGCAATGACGGAACCCATCGTTGCGACACAGACCATTACTGCTACCGAGGTGATCCCTCCAACCGGTTTTGTCGATCCGGGCCGGGTCTCGAACCTGCTCGATTTTGACGTGTGGAATCCGAATGATGAACAGATCGGCACTGCAGAAGACATGATCCTGAATCTCGAGGAACAGAAGATCGATTACCTGCTGATCGAGGTGGGCGGGTTCCTGGGAATCGGGGGCAAGCTGGTGGCTGTCCCTTACGATCTCATGGAAGTTGTTGGTGCTGATGCCACCTCCGAAGACGAGCTGCAAAACGTATTCATTCTGGATGCGAGCAGAGAAGAACTGGAAAGTGCGCCTGAGTTTGATCGCCAAGCGCTGCCTCAAGTAGGCCAGCCTGCAGGTGATTATGACGCCATTTTCAGCAGCCACTGGATGACAGGCACTGAGTCTATGACTGGAACGGTCGAGATCCCCCAGGCGACGGATACTTCAGATCCCGTGACCGGGACTGAACTGCAAGGCGTGGTCCTGGCTTCACAAGTGCTCGACCTGAACGTGGTGGATGCAAATGGTGATGATCTGGCTTCGGTTGAAGACATCATCGCCGATCCCCAGTCCGGAGACATTCGCTATCTGGTGGTTGAGGTCAGCGGCATTGAGGATCTGGAAGGTGATTGGATCTTCGTCCCTCTCGAGGCGCTGAGCGTCGATGTCACAAACGATGTGCCAGTCGCTTCGGTCGATCGTGATGTCCTGGCTGGAGCTCCCAGCTTCCTGGCTGATGAGCTTCCGGATACAACTGTGGTCGATTGGGATGCAGATATTCGTGCCTACTGGGATGCCCACAGGTAATCCAAGTGGTTGAAAAACGGGGGATGATGTAATAACTACAAGCTGCACTCGCAGGTAGAAATACAGCCCCTGCGAGTGCAGTTTTATCCGCTATCAGCTGTCTACCGGGACCGCCCTCACGAACAGCAGGCCCCAATTGAGCAACCCGTCCTTTTCCAGGCAAGTTTGGAAAGTGAGATGGTGCTCACCGCGGTAAAACCGTTTGAATACTTCGGAGGCACTTAATTGGCGGTCCGTGCCAAGATCCTGATAATCGCTGTGCAGACGTGTTGGATTTAGCTTCTGATACGTGCCGACCTCCGCGACCTTGTATCGCCTCACAAGGCGGTCTCCGTAGACGATTAAGACCTCCTGCCCAGGGTGCAGCTTATAAAATTCCTTGCCAGCCAGGTAATTATGGGCCAGCAAACCTGTGACTCCATAATTAGCCGCCACCCCGAACTGAGTCACGAATCCGCTTCTGTTCGAAACGTAGGTAGGTTTCGTCTCGGGCTGCTGGATGACCGGCAGCGCAAACACGCCCTCCAGATACACGCCCCGGACGGCTGAGGATTCGCCATTGGAGACCGTATCGATGAATTCTCTAAAATCAGGGGACTCCTCGTAGATCTGCTGCTCGCCTTGCTGCCCACCGGCTGTCGGTAAGCTGCCAGGCAAGCGAGTATTTCCTATATTGGGGGAAGACCCGGAAGTTGGAAAAAGGAGAGAGGCTGGTGGAGAGGAATAGCCCTCCAGAGTATATCCTGCCGGGGAAAACAGGCTGTAAACGATTAAAACGGAAACGAAGTGCAGGAAGACAAGGAATTTGACCAGTCCCCAGAAACGGTTCTCCCACTCCTGGCGCGCATTGTGCATCTCCATCGCTCGCGTCATTGCTGCAATGTAGATTCTACGAGAGCGCGCGCAAAAGTCAACTTACAATCGCCCTACAAGTAACCTACGATCAATTTACGGTAGATCTGGGACGAAATACAGAAAATGTTACCCCCTGGCAAGACATCATGCTTGATATCTCGCTTCAATCTCGTTTCAAAGGAACGGTCACCCGGACGAGCATCCCTTTCCCCGGCGAGGTGACGACAGCCATCTGGCCTCCGATGGCTGTCACCCGCTCTCTGGTGCCTATCAGACCCAGGTGACCCTGGCGCGCCAGTTCAATCCACCTGGTCGGCATACCAAACCCCTTCCCGTCATCCTGAATCTCCAGAACGACCTGCTGGCTGTCCAAGCTCAACCTGACCCATAGCTGTTCTGCCTGTGCATGGCGAGCCACGTTGCTGACTGCGTTCTGGTAGATTCGAAACAGGGACAGCCTCAGGTGTTCTTCCAGAAACTGACCGTCGTGGGTCAATTCCTGGTGAATGGTAATCTCTGGATGCAGCTCTTGAAAGCGTTCCAGGTGGCTGCGAATGGCTTGCTCCAATCCGAATGGAGCCAGAGAGGGTGGGCGCAGCTCTCCGGCAATATTCCGTAATCCCAGGATTGTATGCTGGACCATTTCTTTGGAGTCGCGCAGTTTTTTCTCAATCTCTTCCTTGCTTTCCCGCGACAGACTGCGCTCGATGTCATCAAGCAGATATGAGAGGCTGAATAATTCCTGGATGGTATTATCGTGCAACTCCTGGGCTAACCTCAACCTTTCCACTTCCTGGCTGTCTATCAACCGGTGCTGGACTTCTGCCAGCTCTGCCTGGATGCGTTTTCTCTCGGTAATATCCCGCACAGCATAGATCACCAGCCAGTCATCCTCGATTTTTACCGGACCAAGCATCACTTCCACAGGAAACTCATCCCCATTCTTTCGCCGTCCGAACTGTTCCAGATCCGCTCCCATGGAACGCAGCTGTGGTGATTCCAGATACGATTCCCTATGTTCGATATGGCGAGTCCTAAAATAATCCGGCAACAACCCATCGATAGATTGTCCCAGAAGCTCGGATCGGTCGAAGCCAAATACCTCTTCTACCCGGGCGTTTATGCGCATGATCATCCCGTCGCGGTCTACCAGGAAAATCGCATCCGGGGATAGCTCGAAAAGGTCGGAAAATAGGGTTTCGTTTTTTAGCAGCTCTTTTTCCGCCTTCTGACGTTGGGCGATCTCGGCGCGTAAATTATCGATCATGCGCTCGAGCTGCGCCGTGCGCCTGGCCACCTTGGCTTCCAGCTCGGCGTTCAAGGAACTGGCCTCCTGGTAAAGGCGCACGTTATCGATTGCCAGCGCCGCCCGCCGGGCTAATTCTTTCCCCAGGAATAATTCTCGCTTCCCATACTGGTGTTTGGATTCAGCCCACACCAGCGTTATTGCGCCCAACGCTTGGTCGCGAGCCATCATGGGCAAGATCATAGCTGAATGCAGCCCCAACGAGCGCATCATGCGCAAATGTTCCGAGTCGCGGGCAGTGGCTTTTAACATGGCATCTGATATCTCCGGAAAGTATACTGGCTCACCGCTCCGCAGCACCTGATAGACACTGCGATCGGATTCGGGATCGGGTGGGTATCTTTCTTGCAGCTGCCGGGTCAGGGCGATCTTCTCCGGATCGTTATGCGCAACAGCGATTTGCTGGACGCCTTTGCCGGGTTCATTTAAATGGACCACACACCAGTCAGCTAAACTGCCAACCGCCATCCCGGCTACGGCTTCCAGCCTCGACTGATAATCCATCGACGAGCTGACCAGCATATCACCGATCTCCGCCATAAATCGTTGGGCTTGTTGGTCTCGTTTAAGATCGGTGATATCCTGAAAGATGTTAACGGCTAACTCTACCTCCATAGTAGAACCGAATACGGCCGATGCCCTTACAGACGACCAACGTTCTTCGCCTGTCTCAACGATCCGAAAACGGACAATCTCGTAAGCCTCTGCCTCTCCCTGCAGCACCCGCCGTCCAGGAAGCCGCTCGATTGGCAGCCTATCTCCCTGCTCATCGAGGATTTCGAATTTTTGAACAATCTCAGATACCGGTGTTGTCAACATCTCAGACCGGCTCGAGAAACCCAGCAATTTGGCAGCAGTATCATTGGCGTATACCAGCCGTCCCATCCGGTCTTGTACTGTGATGCCCTCGGTTATCCCTTCGAGGACGACAGCCAGCTGGTCGCGCGAGGTGCGCAGTTGTTGTTCAATTGACCGCCGGGTGATGGATGAAGCCAATAAATTGGCGACATTCTGCAGGAAATTCGCGTCGTGCGGGGAGAAAATCCGCCGCGACTTGGTGTGCACACCAAGGATCCCATACGCCATCTCTCTGCCCGGTATAATCACGGTCATCCCACTGATCACTCCATGATCTAGCAATAAGGCAGGGGCAGAAAAACGTTTCTCAGTTTGCAGATCTTCAACGATCACAGGCTCGCCCGCCTGGATGGTGAACCCGCCCTGAGATCCAAATCCGGCCTCAAGCCAGGCATGGCCGACATAACCCGGCTTCCAACCATAGCCTGCTTTGAGCACCAGCTGCTCTTTTTCTGGTAACAGCTCCAGGACCTCGCAGTATTCCGTTCCCAGGATATGAACTACCTGGTTAACAGCTTCCTGGATGATCTGGTCGAGGTCGGAACTGTGCAGAGCCTGCTGGCCCAATCTGGCAATAGCTTCTTGCTGCGCCAAGCGGGCGCGCAGTTCTTGCTCAACTTCTGTGAGGTGAGCGAGAGCATCGCGGGAACGGTTCGTCTGATCCATTTTTAAGCCGATTATCTGGATATATTATACCTATATTGACCAATTTATAACCATATTCCATGCTGAATAACGTAAGATTTGCATGTGAGAGGGTCTGGATAAGTCTCCTTGATAGGGGTAGGGATTCCCCTATCTTCAAAATAGGATGATCCCCAATTGATAGCTCCTCTCTTAGAAGGTATAGTGTTAAATATCGACAAGGAGGTGACTTATGGTTACGCAGTCCCCTGATATAGTCCAGAATGTGACGGAGGCATTGCTGAACGACTCTCGTACAAAGCAAGCGGTTATCGAGGTGATCGACCAGCGCGGTATGATAACGCTGATCGGCGTTGTAGACAGCGTAGAGACCAGCAGGGCAGCTGAAGAGATCGCTCGCCAGCAGCCTGCCGTCGTGTCCGTCGTCAACGAGCTTAAGATCGCCTGAGCCAGCCTACAGGCAGTATCCCGACCCATTGGCGGGTAAGAATCCGCGCGGATGGGTCTATCTCCATATCGGTCGCAGCCCTTCTGATTTCTGCAGGCATGTTTTCTCAGGAGAGCGAGGTCTTTCATGAGGACATGGGGCACATCTGACGAGGAGAATGTTAAGCTATCTTCAGGGAGAAAACCATCCTCCCATGAAAAGGCAGTTGGTCATTTAGCTTCTCCTACTTTAAAGAAAGCAGACGAATTACAGCAATCGTTGTTCGAAACTGCCAGCGACATCGATGATTTTACTCACAATGTGGCAGAGTGGAAAATCTGGATCAATTCCCTGCTGGAACATTTGGAATTCTTCGCCAGGGCAGATGACCCCAACCATCCAGAACAATTTCTTCTCCTGCTCGAACGGATTGATGAGTCGATCAAGAAGCGGATTAATCAGGGCACTTGGGAATAAGTGGGTCACTGCCTCAAGTCAGGCAAAATCTTTTAGCCTGGTGTTATAATCTTTTCGGACACAAATTGTCCAATCTGTAATTCAAGTGTCCTCGCTGCCCAGCTGAGGATTCTGATCTGGAAGAACAATCATGACAAAAATACGCATTGTCCTTGCTGACGACCACCCGATAACCAGGGAGGGGATCAAGAAATTATTAAGCGATGCCACAGATATCGAGCTGGTTGGCGAAGCAGGGGACGGCAATCAAGCTTTGCAATTGGTAGACGAGGAGCATCCCGACGTGCTTTTGTTGGACATGGAGATGCCAGAGATCAAAGGGCTGGAAGTTGCCAGGCACTTAAAAGAGGCAGGCTCCCCGGTACGCATCCTTGCTTTGAGCACTTATGATGATAAACAATATATCTTCGGCTTGCTGGCGGCCGGCGCTTGTGGCTACCTCACCAAAGAAGAGGTTCCCGAAAATATCCTCGATGCGGTGCGCGGCGTGGCAAGGGGAGAGCGAGGCTGGGTCAGTCGGCGGGTAGCGGCGATCATGTCTGCATGGACACATGCAGGGGATGAGGAGAATGGATTGACCGAGCGTGAGACGCAAGTACTCCGACTTGTTGTAGATGGAAAAACCAACCACGAAATTGGTTATGAGCTGGGCATCAGTCAAAAAACGGTTGAGAAACATCTCGAATCCGTTTTTTCAAAACTCAACGTAAGCTCGCGAGTCGAAGCGGCTGTGCTGGCGGTGAGGGATGGTTTGATCTGAAAGAGAACGAGAGGATATCTTGGAAAACAAACAAGCCGCCCATGGGGGTTATCCGAAGTTCTTTGCGATGATCGGGACTTCCATGGTCGCAATGTTTTTTTAATGTATCTGAATTCTTACCAGATACTCGAGCATGCCTGGTTCAGCGAAACGCGGCTTTTCATGACGCTCATCATGGGCGCTGCGATGACGGTGATCATGCTAGCCTACATGCTGGGGATGTACAAGAATAGCCAGATCAATATGGCAATCTTTGTCGGCGCCGGCTTAATGTTAATAGCCGCGGTTTTGCTGGTACGCAGCCAAGTAACGATTAGCGAAGTGGACTATATGGAAGGTATGATTCCGCACCACTCGATCGCTATTCTTACCAGCGAACGTGCGAGGATCGAAGACTCGCGAGTGCGAGAGCTTGCCGAAGAGATTATCAAAGCGCAGCGTAAGGAGATCAAGGAGATGGAGTGGCTGATCGCGGACATCAGAGCCAATGGAGTGGCTACCAGCCATGCGGAGGCAGAGGCGAGACCTGTGCCGGAATTTTCCGGCACGCAAGAATAATACTCATAGGACACTTACGCATTTGGGTGAGTAAAGCGGGTCACCGGCCAACTGCGTAACTCCGATTAATCACTTGACAATGTGCATCAACGAGAAAAAAATGGAGAAGATTAGGGTTTTGCTAGTAGATGATAACATCAACGTCAGACGGGGACTGCGCAAGATGCTGAGTCGTTCTCCCAGCGTGGAAGTTATTGGAGAAGCAGGGAATGGCATGGATGCGTTGGAGCTGACCAAAGACCTCGAGCCCGACGTCTTATTATTAGATGTCGAAATGCCGGGCATAAAGGGTTACGAGGTGGCCCGCCGTCTGAGAGATTCTGGATCCTCAGCGCGGATTCTGGCTTTAAGCGGTTATAACGAAAAAGGCTATATTCTGGGCATGCTGATCAACGGAGCGGTTGGCTACCTGACTAAGGACGATGCCCCCCAGTATTTGCTGAGCGCGGTTCAGGAGATTGCCGCCGGAAGCAGAGGCTGGATCAGCCCGAAAGTGGCCGAACAACTAGGTGTCCCAGCCCGGCCCAAGGGGAAAGATACCATCCCGGCGCTGACACGCCTGGAAGTACGAATTATAAAACTTTTGGCGCAGGGGAAAACAAATCTCGAGATCGAGATAGAGCTGAGTCTCGAACAGAAGGTTGTGGAAGAGTGCATTCAATCGATCATAAAAAAAATGGGGGTGAGGACGAGCCTGGAAGCCGTGCTGCGCGGTATGCAGGAAGGTATTCTCTAGCGCGCGACGCGACCGAGGATTCAATCGGCGGAATAGAACTGCTGTGTTTTCTCAAGCAGTCTTTCGAGGCGAGAAACCAGATTGGCTGGTTCCACAGCCTCTTGGTCTTCGAGAGAACCTGCCATCTGGCGGATTTCTCCTAGTTTAGACCGCAGGTTGATCAAAGTGTTCATAGACAAATCGTTCACACTCGAAGAATATACCGGTAGCAGGTTTTTGAACAGGATCTGCAAAGCGACGGCCAAAATGGGAGCCAGGACTGCACCCAGCAAACCGAACGAGTCGACCAGGGCAATCACGACGATCACCGACTGCAAGGAGCTGTATCGCCGGCGGGGGAAGATACGGGCGCCAATGATTGTCTCAAGCAGGAGCAGGGCCAGCAAAGTGTAAACTGCCGCCGCCAGACCCAGCGACCAGCTTTGCCCATAACCGAACAAAAAAGAGAACAATACAACCAGCACCAGGCCCAACCACGGGATCAGGCGGGCGATCGCACCCAGGAATGCCAGCAGCATGGCGTATTCCACCCCAAGGACGAAATAGCCTAAATACAAAAATAAACCTGCCAAAACGCTCAAGGTGACTTCGCGGCGAATTGCTGCTCCGACACCAGATTCAACGGCGAGCCAGACATTGCGAGCCTGGGCGCGCCGTTCTACGGGCAGCAGGGATAGCCACAACCTTTCGAAGCGCACGTGGTCTACACTCCAGTAGATGCTCAAAATGAGCACGATCCCCAGGCGGGTCAGGAATTCTAAAGTGCCCTCTGCCGCGCCGAAAACAGCCTGGAGCGTTTGGCTCGACCCTTCACCGGTCAGCGCATCATATAACGCCTGGGTAGGAGGCAGTCGGTCGGCAAGGTCGCTGAACAAGTTATTAGTGGCATTCATCCAACGCATCCTGATCCCTTCGTAGGCTATCAAGCCATCATTGGTGGCTTGCTGTAGATCGGTGGTCAAGGGACTGCTAGCCATCACGAGTAGAATGACCAGCACAGCCAGTACGATGCCATAGGAAAGCACCGGTGCGATCGACCCCCGGATACCACCCTGCCTAAGCGCCTCTGCAAGGGGGCGAAAGGCGGCTGCCACTGCAAGGGAAAGCAGGAACATCACGACTGCCTCACTGAATTGCCACAATAAGATTAGGATCTCCAGGGTGGCGAGTACCAGCGCTGTGTACCCCGCAATCCGGATCATGCACGCTCCTCCTCTTTGATATATCGTTCTAACAGAACGTCGAGTTCGACAGCCAGCGCTTCGATCGAGTCCTCAATTTGATCGGTTTCATCATCAGAGCGTCCCTGCTTTTTACGCAGCTGTTTGCGCACATCGCCAATCAGGTCCTGGACCTCATAGCGCAGCGCACTGTTGTAATCACGTCCGTCCGGGGCAGGAGTTCCATTTTGATCGGCTGAAAATACATAACGATCCAGCAGCAGTTGGATCACTGCCGCCAATGGGATTGCCAATAAGGCGCCCGGCAATCCAAGGAGGGAGGCAAACGTTGCCAGCGCCAGAAGGGTGACAACCGGGTTAACACCGACGGACGCGCCCATCACACGCGGCACAAGCAGATAATTCTCCAGCGCCTGAATCAGAACGGTCGCCAGTACAACCCAAAGCGCCAGCGACGGGTCAATCGAGAAGGCGACCAGCAGCGCCGGAATAGCACCCAGGGCGGGTCCGAAGAGAGGGACAGCTTCGAGAACGGCAGCAATGAGCGCCAAAATTAAGGCATTGGGTAATCCAATGATCATATATGAGATTAGCGCCAGGATGCCGATCGAAAGCGAGAGGATGAGCTGCCCGCGCACAAAAGCGCCGACCCGTGCTTCAATCGCTTCGATAAGCTCTCGCGCCGAATGGCGCAGCCTGGGTGGGATATAGAGCAACACCTCTCGCATCGTGCGATCACTTTCTAATATCCAATACGAAGTGAGCAGGAAGATCGCCGCGATTGCCAGAAAACCATTCAGGAATATGCCGGTAAAACGGTACAAATCTGAGACAATGTCCAGCGCCTCACCCTCGACCGGAGCAGCAACGGGCAACAGACGCATATCCGCTGGCAAATTGAGAGCCAGATTCTGCAGCAGCAAGCTGGAAGACTGCAGCAAAGCAGTGCGTAGGTCAAGGTACGTCTGTGGAATGGTGTTGACCAGCTCTAGCGCCTGGTTGCTCAGGATCGGTACCAAACTGAAAAGTAAGGCTGCCAGAGCGACTAATAAGAGGATATACGTCAAAGCAAGACCGTGTACACGCGCTATGCCTCGCCGGGTAAGCCAATCCACCATCGGACGTATGGCGGTGCCCAGGATGATGGCGCTGAAGAGGATCAAAACCACCAGGCGATAGCGATAAAGCAGCCAGAATCCTATTCCGACTGCTACAGCAGACAAAGTCGCCAGGACTACCTGGCGAGCACTCCAGTGGGGGGTGGGGGGATTGTAGGTCATCAGCAGAGATGTACAACCAGCCGAGATCGAGGACCCACTCCGGGTCCTCGATCTCGGCTGAAGTAAGTAATCCTTGCTACGGGTCAGAACAGTCCCAGCAGGAACCCTACAATCACGAGCAACAGCAGAAAGCCGACCAAGCCTGTTCCACTATATCCCCATCCACGGCTATAGGGCCAGACGGGGAGGGAACCGATCAGCACAAGGACCAACACGATGACCAATATCGTGATAAGCATCTCTTCTCCCATCGATTATTTAGATTCGAACTGGGCCTCAACGCGATCGAAGAAGTCGGCGAGTTCGTTCTCAGCCTGCTCCCGGTTGTATCCATAGCGTTCCTGGAGCAAGCCAGCGAGCTTCTCGGTATTACCGTTGATGCGGTCGAGGTCGTCATCGGTGAGCTTGCCCCACCACGACTTGATTTCACCACGCACTTGCTTCCATTTGCCTTGCAAAATGTCTTCGTTCATGACTGTGTCTCCTATGTTAAGTGAAGTCGGATAAAGTTTTTCCTCTGTGGGTCGATACTACAGAACCCGCCTGCGCCTGAAAAGCAGGCCGAATATTGCCGTACAAATAGCCGAACCGATGACTGCCCAAACCAGAGGAAAGGTTTCGCCCTGGATGGTGATTGGCAGCGGTTCCGACAGACCCAGTTGGTTGGCAAGCCACAAACCTACAAAGGCGCCGACAAAACCCACCACGACGGACATCAGGCAGCCGCCTAAGGAATATCCCGAAATCGCCTGACCCAGGGCGCCTGCGACTGCGGCGATGACCAAGAGGATAATCAAGCCAAGCAAAGTCATTTCACCTCCTAAACATGGGGTTAGCTTCTCGGGTAGCTATGCTGGATAGCTATTCCACTTTGTAGTCGTGCTCGTGCTCCACTGTACGCACAGACCGGGCAGCCGGTTGGTAAAAAAACAGCCAGACCAACCGGACGATCACCCAGCCGACCAAAGCATATACGAATATAGCGATGATGGCTGGAACATCGAGCACCATGCCTTGCACGGATGGCGTCGCGGTGAGCCCCGCAAAGGGCCACAGGAAAAGGTCGGTGGAGCTGTAGACCAGTTCGGCGAATGGATTTGAAGGGTTGGCTGCGATCACCTTGAGAAAAACCCGCAACCCGATCGCAGCAACCAGGATCCCGAAAAACAGCCAGATCAACTGGGCCACCCGGCTGACAACCAGGCGTCGCCCTGCATTGTGATCTTCGACCACCTGAGTTTTGTGCTCGTAATCACCGTGATGATGGATGCGGACCTGTTCCTGACGGTCTATTGGTCGCGGGTCTGTGTTGTTCATCCTAACTCTCCTTTGAAGCCGGTGGTCCAGAACTCGCCTCACCGACCTATACAGATGTCCGGCGCCCAAATAAGAGGGACAGCACGAACAATACCAGAAAGATAACGAACGCAATTTTGGCAATACCTGCGGCTGCTCCAGCAATACCGGTAAAACCGAGTAACGCGGCAATCAGAGCAATGATCAGCAGGGTAATCGCAAGACCTAACATAACAACCTCCTTTCAAGCAGATATTTTCAGTGCTTTGATAGTCTCATCATAGAAGTAAAACTGCGATTTCTCAATGGGGAAGGGGTCTATTTAGCGGCTAGGGATTCCCCTACTGAGTTTAAGGAAAAGTCCCAATTGTGAGATAAGCGCATGAATTCTATATTTATGCTGTAGACAACGCTATAAATGAGTGGATGATTTGGATTAGAGACTGCGGGCGCAGCGAGATTGAGAGGAAAACGTGATTGATGAGGAAATTGTGGAAGAAAAGGAAAACATTATCCAGACGTATGACATCAGCAAGCAGTTCAATGGGACAACCGCCGTAGAGGCGGTGTCCTTGTATGTACCACAGGGCACTATTTTCGGCTTTATCGGTCCGAGCGGATCAGGTAAAACCACAACCATACGGATGCTCACCGGCTACTACCAGCCGACGAGCGGTGAGGTGCGTGTTCTGGGCAGCTCACCTGAAAAATTCTCGCGCTCCGAGCGCGAGAGAATCGGCTATCTGCCCCAGTCATTTGGGCTGTACCCGAACCTGACGGTGTGGGAAAACCTCAATTTTGCGGCCTCCATCTATGGATTGCCCATTGCGCGCCATGAGCGGTTGAAGGAGATACTGGAGTTCGTTGAGCTGGATCAGGAGCGCGGCAAGCTGGCAAACCAGCTATCGGGCGGCATGCAGCGCCGTCTAAATCTTGCAGCTACCCTGGTGCACGATCCGGAGCTGATCTTTCTGGATGAGCCGACCGCGGGGGTGGACCCGGTCTTACGGCGTAAATTCTGGGATCACTTCCAGGCGCTGAAGCAACAAGGACGGACTTTATTCGTCACCACCCAATATGTCGCGGAAGCGGCTTACTGTGATCTGGTCGGGGTGATCGACCGCGGCCGGTTGGTCATCGTGAATACCCCCTCCATGCTGCGCTACCGGGCTTACGGTGGTGATTTGGTGGACCTGCATACCGTTGATCCTTTGGGATACGACAGCCTGCAGGCTATCAACGCGCTGCCATTCGTGCTCTCCGCAGTTCAGCAGCCGGACCAACACCATGTCCGATTGGTGGTTAAGGAAGCTAAAACGGATATGCCTGCTATGCTAGATTGGGTGCGGGAGAGAGGCTTGCAGATCGAGGCGATGGAAGAATACCTGCCGCCCTTCGATGATGTCTTCGTCGAGCTGGTGAAAAAAGAGGCTGAAGATGCGTAATTTCTTTAACGCGCTGTGGAAAGTATTCATTCGCACCTTCGCATTCGTGCGCAAAGAGGTCTTCCTTGTCATCCGCCAACCGCGGCTGCTATTGACCCTGGTGTTGGGACCGTTCCTCATTCTGTTGATATTTGGACTGGGGTACCGCAACGAGCCGCCCATCTTGCGCACCCTGTTCGTGGCGCAACCGGGTACCCATCTGGAGGAGCAAATCCAGGCGTATGCCCCCACACTGGGCGCACAACTGGCTTTTATGGGCGTCACTGGGGATCAAAATGCAGCCGTGCAGAGACTGCGCCAGGGCGATGTGGATCTGGTGGCGGTCGCTCCCGAGGATGCCGCTGCTGCGATACAGGCAGGCCAGCAAGCGGAGTTCCAGCTCTACCATGCTGAGATCGACCCGCTGCAGGCAAGCTACATGAGCTATGTCGGCGAGATCTATATCGACGAGGTCAACCGGCGAGTTCTGCAAGCGATGACGATCCAGGGACAGGCGCAAGCCGAGGATTTGCAACAGAACCTGCAAGCAGCCCGGGAGAGCACCCAGTTCGTCAAACAGTCGCTGCGCGCCGGCAACGAGTCTGCTGCCCGGCAGCACTTTAGCGAGCTATCCAATAACCTGGATGAGGTCTCTATGGCTGTAGGCGCCAGCCTGGCAGTAATGAATAACGTCGAGGAAACGGTAGGAGGTGGAACTGACCGGCAGGCTAACGAGATCATGAGCCTGCTCGATAATATGCAGGCATTATCCAGCGAGATGGAAAACACCCAGATGACAGATTCCAACGGCAGCCAGTGGGAAGCGCAGGTCGAGGAGATCGATGCGAATTTGGGCGAGCTGGAAGCCCAGTTGGAGACATTCACCGGGCTGGCACCGGAGCTGATTGTCAAACCCTTCACTACCAGGGCGCAAAGCATCGCTGAGGTACAGCCCAACGCCACCAGTTTTTACGCTCCGGCGGTGATCGCCCTGCTGCTCCAACACCTGGCGGTGACCATCGCGGCGCTGTCGATCGTACACGAGCGCAATTTTGGCACACTGGAATTGTTCCGGGTCTCTCCGCTCTCCGCCGGGGAGATGTTGGTTGGAAAATACCTGAGCTATTTTTTGTTCGGGGCGGTCATCGCAGCCGTGCTTTCGGCGCTGATGCATTTCGTGCTGGGGGTGCCAATGCTGGGTCACTGGGTAAATTACGCCCTGGTGATCGCGGTGCTGTTGTTCACTTCGTTGGGTATTGGCTTCGTCATTTCTCTGGTCTCTCATTCCGACAGCCAGGCAGTCCAGTATACGATGATTGCACTCTTGGTCAGTGTGTTTTTTAGCGGATTTTTAATGAGCCTGAATATGTTGGTGGAGCCGGTGCGGTCTCTCTCTTGGGGCATACCCACTACCTATGGCATCGTGCTGCTGCGCTCGATTGCGCTTCGAGGCGGTTACCCAGACCTGCTCCTGGTAGGTGTCCTAGCGATGATCGGGCTGGTCTTGTGTTTGCTGGCGTGGTGGATATCGCGGCGGTTGGTTGCCAACACTAACCGGTAGGGAAATTCCTACCCGTGGATAGATACATTCCCCATTGTGAGGCAGGCGCACAGCATCTATGATTGAAAATATCGTTTACCGATTTATAAAGGAGGCAGCAGACCTATGCTACCAAATCGACGATCCTACAAATTTTTCTTTCCTCTTTTGCTGGTATCCGCTATCCTGTTTGTGTTGGCAGCCTGCAAT
>Ga0105100_10000302_pt1 | contig 28852 bp, 30 predicted proteins | sample PPLLak12cMay2015_2_FD_87033 | JGI IMG/M metagenome (GOLD analysis project Ga0105100, IMG submission 87033) | Freshwater sediment microbial communities from Prairie Pothole Lake near Jamestown, North Dakota, USA - PPLs Lake P8 Core (1) Depth... | ecosystem: Environmental > Aquatic > Freshwater >... | reverse complement strand
TCAAATCCCTGGATCCCCGCCAAAAGCATGCGGGGATGACGTGCTTATTCAATGGACACTTTATTCTGTGGATGTGTACTAAGACACCCTTCGACCGAAAATGGCCGTTCCCACTCTCACCATGGTGGCCCCTTCTTCGATGGCCACCTCGAAGTCGTGGCTCATCCCCATGGACAGCTCCTTCAGTTCCGCAGGAGTTTTGGCCGCTTCGCGCAGCTGGTCCAGGAGCTCACGCAACCTGCGAAAATAGGGGCGCGCCAGCTCCGGATCGTCTTCATAGGGCGGCAGGGCCATGAGACCGCGCACGGCCAGTCCATCCAGGGACGAGGCCATTTCATACAGGCCTCTCGCCTCTTCCACCGGCACACCGCTCTTGCTCGCCTCGCCTCCGACATTGATCTCCAACAGCACGGGCATCCTCCTGCCCTGCCGGTGAGCCTGCCGGTCCAGCTCCCGCGCCAGGCTCACCCGATCCACCGTGTGGATCCAATCGAAAGACTCAACGGCCATACGCGCCTTGTTGGATTGCAGATGACCGATGAAATGCCAGGAGATGGCCAGATCGGAGAGCTCCTCCATCTTGGACCTGGCTTCCTGGACGTAGTTTTCGCCCAGCACGGTCAGGCCGGCCTCAACACCGGCGCGGACCAGGCTCGCGGGCACAGTCTTGCTGACGCCAATGAGACATACCGACAAGGGATCACGTCCGCACCTCGAGCAGGCCGCGCCCATTCGCTCACGAATGGATCTCAGATTGGCTCCGATGTTGGTCATATCCCCCTTTCCCGCCCCCCTTCCAATCGACCACCCGATGCTCAGCGCGGCTTGATGATCGCGTGCTCGAGCAGCCAGTCCAGGGTCTCCCCCAGCGGCAGTCCCACCACATTGGTGTACGAACCTTCTATGGATTGCACCAGGAATGCACCCAATCCCTGAATCCCGTAGGCGCCGGCCTTGTCAAACGGCTCACCGGTTCTGACATAGGCCCGGATCTCATCCAGGCTGAGGATCCTGAAGGTGACGGAAGTACAGACGACCGCCTCCCGGCAAACCCCCTGCTCGAGATGAACCAGAGCCATCCCGCTGAAAACCCGGTGAGTCTTTCCACTGAGCGCTCTCAGCATCGAAATCGCTTCCGTCTCGTCCCTGGGCTTGCCGAACACGTGACCCTCGAGCGCTACGACCGTATCCGCAGCCAGGACCCAGGCCCCCGGGAGCTCTCCCGCCACACGCCTGGCTTTCGCCAGGGCCCACCGACCGGCCAGGGCGTCAGGAGTCTCATGACCACCGCCCATGCTTTCATTCACCCCACTGGCAACCACCCGAAAGTCCATTCCCATGGACTCCAGCATTTCCTGCCGCCTCGGAGACCCCGAGGCCAGAATGAGATGTTTGAGCGTGTGGTAGAGCATGATGAATCCTTGTCGCGCCGGGAAGGGAGCCCGCGCAGCAATGAAAGTCAACCGTGCCGGCGATCACGGCGCAGCATCGGGAATTCCAAAAGCTTCGTGGGCGTTCCGGGTGGTGTGGAGAGCGACTTCTTCCAGCGAGCATCGGCGAAGCTGGGCTATCTTCTGGGCGGTGTAGAGGATGTAAGCCGGTTCGTTGCCTTTCCCGCGAAAGGGAACAGGAGCCAGAAACGGAGCATCCGTCTCCACCAGCAGGCGATCCATGGGAGACCGTCTGACAACCTCCTGCTGGGCTTCGGACTTGGGATAGGTCACGGTGCCCGGAATCGAGAGGTAGAATCCCATTTCGAGCGCTGCCTCGGCGACCGCCCAATCACCGGAAAAACAGTGAAGGACTCCCCGGCGGAGGCGCCCGGCGTATTCCCCGATGATGTCCAGAAAGTCAGCATGGGCATCCCGGACGTGAAAGACCGCTGTCAGTCTGAGCTCACAGGCCAGTTCCACCTGCTGCCGCAGGCACTCCTGCTGAACGGGCCTGGGCTGACGATCCCGATAGTAGTCGAGGCCGATCTCGCCCACCGCCACAACTTTATCGTGGGCTGCAAGGCTGCGAAGCGTGTCGAGGGTCGAATCATCCAACCGCCGAGCTCCGTGCGGATGGATTCCCACCGTGGCGTAGATCCGGGAATGCTGCCCCGCTATCTTCACAGCCTTCTCGCTGCTTGCCTCGTCGATGCCGATGGTCACGATTTCATGGACACCCGCGCGTGCAGCTCTGTCCAAAAAGGAGTGAAGATCCCGCTCAAACTCCGGAAAATCCAGATGCGCATGAGTATCTACCAACATCCCTTTCACTTCCTCTCTCCATCCGCCCCCTGCCCCCCCACCTTGTCATTTTCCACCTTCCGACACCAGATTTCCGATCTCTGACCTTAGACCTCCGATCCCCATGCAGGCTTATTAGATCAATCACCCCCAAAGGTCAAACCCCTCCCCGCCTCAGTTTTGCTCGGTTTTCCTTGCCTGTCTGTCTCTCTGCTTCTATAATGGCTTCCCTGTTGACTCTGGACGATGAACCTTTCCTGCCTCATCAGGAGATACTCATGAAAAAGCATTTCTTCAGTGCAATTCTGGCCGTGGTGCTGGCATCGACGTTCGCGCAAGTAGGGTGGACTGAAACGATCTATGTCAACAATACTCATGAAATCGCCATGCGCAGCGGGCCGAGCGTTCAGAATCGCGTGGTGCGAATGCTCCCGCCCGCCAGCCCTGTGGAGCTTCTCGACACCAAAAATGACTGGAGCCGGATTCGGCTGCCTGAAGGTTCTGGAAAGGTGCGCGAAGGGTACGTTCTGACGCGATTTCTCTCCATGGTTTCCCCCGATGAATTACAGCAGAAGGGTTTGGAGCAGGAGAACACCATGCTCAAGGAGATGGTCGAGACCCTCGAGCGGGAGAAAGCAGAGTTTACGAAAACCCAGAAAGAGCTCCAGGAAAAGATAGCGGGCCTGCAATCCAGCTACGAGAACCTCAAGACAGCCTCCAGCAACTATTTGAAGTTCAAGCAGGAGTTTGATGCAACACAGGCCGCCCTGGCTGCCGCCCAGACCAATTATCAGAACCTGCTCCAGGAAAACGAGAATCTGAGGCTTTCTCAGAAGATCAAATGGTTCGCCGCGGGCGCGGCGGTCCTGCTTTCCGGGTGGGCATTGGGGCTGCTGACCGGCCGCCTCCAGCGCAAGCGCCGTTCAACGTATCGGATTTGACCGGAGGCCGGCTCGATACTGCCGAAATGACAACGGCTCAACCGTTGTCCGAGACGTTGCCGCACATCAGTCTTCCTGCACCTGCTCCGTTGAGCCCTTCTTGCCCGATTCGTCGGGTGAGGCGGGAGGCTCTGTTCTCTGGCCTTCACACATCGTCTCCAAGCGGCCCTTGTCTCTCAACAGCAGATCGTCCTCGTATTCAACCCCGTAGATGTAGAGCATGATCATGGCGAAGCTGAGAATCAGCGGGCCGTAGAGAACCCCCGTCAAGCCGAAATACTGTACGCCCCCCACGATGGCGAGGAAGACGTAGAAGGGCGACATCTTGGCTTCTCCCCGCATGAGGAACGGCCTGAGGAAATTGTCGATGGACCCCACCAGCAGGATGCACCAGACCGCCAGGAAGGCCGCGAGCTTCATCTCGCCCAGCAGCACCAGATACACCGCTGCCGGTATCCAAACCAGCGCAGTTCCGATGATGGGGATGAGGGACGAAAACCCCATGACCGTGCCCCAGAAGAGGCCCGGTATTCCCACGATCGTAAACCCGATGCCACCCACTATGCCCTGACAGAGAGCGGTCAGAAAGGTCCCCAGCAGCACGGACTTGGCCACGATCCGGATGCCGCTCAGAATGCGGTCCTCCTGATCCTGCCTCAGCGGAGAGTAGTACCGTCCCCTTTCCACCATCCGAGCGCCGTCACGAACGAGAAAGAAGACCACGAAGATCAGGATGAAGAAGTGCGAGATGAGACTGGCCACATTGCCCAGGATAGCCGCCCCTTTGCTGAGCAGGAACTGCCCAAGATTCTTGCTCAGGGAGATCAGATCATTCTGAATCTGGAGCTCATCGATATTGAGGTGCGGAAACCGTTCCTCGGCCCACTGGGAGAGTGAGAGGATCCGGGGATCTTCCATGAGCTTCTGGAAGCTTCCCGCCTTAACCCATTCGTTGATCTTGTTGACGGAATCCACTCCCTGGGTGACCAGTTCGGAAGTGAACAGGAGGATCGGTATCACGATGACGAAGGTGATGATGAAAACGACGATCAAGGCAGCCAGTGTGGAACGGCCTTTCAGGGTGCGATTGAGATAGAGCTGAAGCGGATAAAACATGGACGCCATGACGATGGCCATGGCCAAAATGTCGAGAAAGGGCTTGAGGATCAGGTATGTCAGGTACAATGAAAGAAAGAGCACCACGAGCAGGAAAGGTCGGTAGGGCTTGGTACGGCTGACCATCCCATTCCTGTCGTGGGCACCATACGGAGGTGTCATGCTGTCATTCCTTCATGGAGGCGGTGCGGAGAGTGCTCCCGGACGTAAGCTTCCAATGACTTTCTGTGAAGATCGACGATTCAAAGATTCGAGGCCTTCTGCCTGTAGAGCTCCATTTTCCGGGTGTCCCCGAGCTCTTTGAACAGGTCTGCCTGAAATGAATAGACCTCTTTGAGCTCTGAAGGCTGGTCCTGCAGGAGGAGCTCCGCCTTCTGGGCAAATTCCTGGGCCTTGTTGCGGGATCCCTTCATTCTCCAGGCTCGAGCCAAACCGAAGAAGGCCTCGCCGTTGTAGGCATCGATCTGGATGGCCTGTTCAAGCAGTGGGATGGCGGCATCTGGCTTTCCTTGGGAGAGCGCCGTTTTTGCCTGATCGACGAGATGCATCGAGGCCAGCTGCTGGGGGGCTCGCGGCTCCTGCTTTTTCATGGACTGAGGGCTGACGGGGGGCTCCTGCCCCGCTGAAAGGTTGCCTTCACGGAATGACGGCGTCGATTTCAGAATACCTCCCGATCCCAGTGCACCCGGAGGCCCGGAAATGGTTCCCTGCGAAGGCGCCACAGCAGCCTGCGGTCGCGGCGCCTGCCACTCGGGGGGGATGGCCACCGTCCGGGGAGCACAACCGCTCATCAGGAGCGCCACCGTGCACAATCCGCAGGTGAGCATGCTGTTCATTCGGACGCCAGGTTGACCCAACCCGGCACGCAAGGAGCACAGGCCGGCTGAGAATACACCCCCAAAACCCGAAGATCGAAGACCGAAGCCCGAAACCGCCCATCTCCAGAACACCATGCATTCCACCTTTCAAACCCGGCATATTCCGCTGAGAAGGCTCACGTCTACCGGTGGCCATGAACCGTGCAATAATCTCCCGGCACACGCTCGGCCAGGAAGACCTCGATCCTCTTTTCGCGGCAAGCCACCGTGGCGAGCTGACCGGTCGAAGCGCATATGATCCGCTGCACCACACCAGGAACCATCCGAAATGGCTGTGGATGGATCCATGGACGGACATCGTTCACAAACCTCGCCCATACGCGACCGGCGCCAGTTGCTCCCGTGAGCTGGGTCGGGCGATTGTCGTCGAAGCCGACCCAGACCAGCACGAGCAAATCGGTCGTATACCCCACGAACCAGGAGTCTCGATAATCCGACGTCGTACCCGTCTTGCCGGCGCAGGGGAAATCCACCCCCAGCCTCTTGACGCCTTTGCCGGTTCCCCTCTCCATGACCCCCTGAAGGAAATCGGTGATGATATAAGCATGAGCCGGTGTCGTGACGGAAACCATATCGACGCTGCTTCGCTCCTGGACCTCCCCACTCTCGCCCACCACCTCGCGGAGGGAGAGAAGATACGGCTTCTGCCCTTCATTGTCGAGCGTTGCGTAGGCCCGCGTCAGCTCGATGGGGGTGACCTCGAAGGCCCCCAGGGCCAGCGATGGCAAGGGTTCAAGCCTTGACTGGATGCCCAGGTTTCGAAGGAGGACGATGACGTTCTCGATCCCCGACTGGACAGCCAGTTGAACCGTCGGAACGTTCAGAGATTCTTCGAGGGCCCGTCGCATCATCACGGGCCCCCGATACTTGTTGTCGTAGTTCTGGGGCCGCCAGTCCGTGCCGTCGACGGGAAAACTGGCGGGCGAATCATCAAGCCAGTCTGCAGCCGTGAACCGTTCCAGCCCACAAAGATAGACAAACGGCTTGATGGCAGACCCCGGCTGACGCGAGGCATGGATGGCACGGTTGAAGCTGCTTTCCCCGTAGTTCCGCCCTCCCACCATGGCCAACACCGCCCCCGTCTTGGGATGAACGGCGATCAACGCCGCCTGGAGCGGGCCTTTTTCGGCTTCGGCTCCCAGTGCGGGCCGTTCCTTCTCGAGCTCCCGGAGCCCCTCCTGGACCGCCGTTTCCCCTGCCAGGGCCATCTCCGGGTGCAAGCTCGTGTAAATCGTCAAGCCCTCGGACGCCAGAACCTCGGGAGGGTAAAGGTCCTGCAGCTGGCTGCGAACATAATCGACATAGTACGGAGCAGGGTTTGCCGGCAGTGAGGTTTCCGCGGTTCGAAGGGGTTCATTTCGGGCCTTTTCATGCGCTTCGGCAACGATCCACTCCAAGTCCAGCATGCGTTTCAGAACGCGGTTTCGCCGATCCCGGGCCGCTTCGGGTTGATCCAGGGGCGAGTAGTGATTGGGCGCGCGAATCATCCCCGCCAGCGTCGCGGACTCAGCCAGCGTGAGATCGTCCACGTTACGCCCGAAGTATACCCGCGCCGCTTCACCCATGCCGTGGATGGCCACGCTTCCCCGCTGACCGAGGTAGATTTCGTTGAGGTACATCTCCAGAATTTCGTCTTTCTCGTAGAGCGCTTCCATCACGAGCGCCATGGAGGCTTCCATCAGCTTACGCTTCAATCTGCGCTCGGGCTCGAGGAAGTAGTTCTTCACCAGCTGCTGAGTGATGGTGGAGCCGCCTTCCACAACCCGTCCCGCTCGCAGGTCCACCCAGAGCGCCCGCAGGATGGACCAGAAATCCATCCCCCGGTGCTCATAGAAACGGTGGTCCTCGATGGCCAGCACGGCACGGACAAGATGGGGCTGCACCTGTTTCACATTGATCAGGAGTCGACTCTCCCGTTCGGGGCCAAAAAACCGGGCGATCTCCAGAGGCTCCAGCTCCAGGAGCTCCAGCTCCCCAGCCTGCCCCTGGATCCGGACCAGTGCTTCGCGGTCGAAATCCAGCCGAACCTGCTGCGCCGGAAGGGAGTAACCGGGAAAACGAAATTCTCTCAGATGGGCGACCAGGCTGCTCCTGGCAATGCGAAACTCCCCCGCCCCCAGAGGCTCCCTGGCAACCTCCCGATATCGGCGCACCTCCAGCATATTCCGCATCCGGGTGAGCGACACCTTCAAGCCGGGATACACGGGCACCACAGAGGAAAAGACGCGGGAAGGAACACTCCATTTCCGGGATTCAAATCGCTTCTGGATCTGTATGGACAGGACGTAGAAATAGACAGCGGCAGCCAGGGCCGGAAGGAGCCCCAGCAGGAGAAACCATTTCCGGTAGGATGGTCGCTTTCGGTAGAGAGGTCGATTCATGAGCTCCGGGAACACCGCAACTGGATCCGCACACGGTCACTCTTTCCGATCCAGTCTCACAACACACTCGATATGAGGGGTGTGGGGGAAAAGATCAAAAGGCTGCACTCGTGAAATATGGTAGCGATCAGTCAGCATGGCCAGGTCGCGAGCCAATGTGGCCGGGTTGCACGACACGGCCAGGATTCGCCGGGGAGCAAGCTCCAGAAGCGCTTTCACGACCGAAGGATGCATGCCCGAGCGCGGCGGGTCGGTCACCACCACATCAGGCAACCTGGATGGCGGGCGCGACCGCACAGCATCCAGGATGATGTCCTTCAAATCGCCCGCTCGAAACTGGCAATTGTCGACACCGTTGAGACGGCAGTTGACGTAAGCATCCTCAATGGCATCGTCGACAAGCTCGAATCCTAACACCTCTTTCACACGGGACGCAATGAAAAGCGCAATGCTGCCCGTTCCGCAATAGAGGTCCCAAACCGTTTCAGATCCCGTGAGCTCAGCGAGCTCGAGGACCGCCTGGTAGAGCCCTTCTGCGGCATAGGGATTGGTCTGGAAGAAGGAATGGGCGGAGATGCGAAACCGAAGATCTTTCAAACGTTCCTCGATGAACCCTTCCCCGAGCACGTTTCGACTGGTGTCCCCTACGGCCACCTGAGCCTTCTTCTGACTGACGGAGTGCACGATGGTCGTGATGCCCGGGAAACACGATTTCAAGTGCAGGCTCAGCGCATCGACCACAGCTTCCGCCCTGGCATGTGCCGCGGTGATGAGGTGGATGAGACACTCGCCGGTCTGCTTGCCCTCCCGGATGACCAGGAACCTCCAGAATCCCTGATGTGCTCGGGTGGTGTAAGGCGGAAGCCCGGTCTTCCTGCACCAATCCCGGGCGGCTTTCAGGATTTCCACCGACCGGGTCGACTCCAGGTAACACGCCTCCACATCGAAAATCCTGTCGAAATGGCCCCGTGCATGGAGCCCCAGGGCAAAGGATCGATCGTAATCGAGCCCGGTGGCGATCTCTTCAGGGGAAAGCCAGCGCCGGTCGGAGAAGGTGTACTCCATTTTGTTTCGATAATACTGCCGGTGCGGTGAAGCGACCGTAGACTCAACAGCCGCCTCCCCGACACCCGCCAGGTGCTGCAGGCACTCGAGGACGTGCAGACGCTTCCACCCGAGTTGATCTTCATAGGGAATATGCTGCCACTGACAGCCTCCGCACACCCCAAAGTGGGGGCAGAAGGGCTCGGCTTCGCGGGGAGACTTCGTGATGCACCGAAGGACCTGAGCTTCGGCATACTGTTTCTTCTTCCGCACCACTCGAGCCTGCACGCGCTGTCCGGGGGCTGCCCCCTCCAGGAAGACAACCATCCCTTCGTGCCGGGAGATAGCCTTGCCTCCAAATGCCAGCTTCTCCACGTCCAGCTCGATTTCCATACCCTTCTGAATCTTGGTCATCATTCCTCGATCTCTTTGCACGGGGGACTATCGTGTCTCCGGATGCGTGAGGGGTCTTGAAACGTTGGGCTCTTTGAAATAAAGATACACCGGCATCGGGCGGAACCTTACCATGCCGGTGCTTTCCGCCGCCGGGGTCCCCACACAGGCTTCAGATTCAGGCCGTTCGGCGGTCTCAGCAGGCAGCAGATCCATGGAGCTCACGCTCGTTTTCAGGGGGAGTTATGCTGGTCCGAAGTATCGCCACCTACGGACGCCTCATCAAATTCAGCCACACGGTTTTTGCTCTTCCCTTCGCCCTTTCGGCGCTCCTCCTCGCTCACCGGGAATCCCCCATCGGCTGGATGACACTGGTCTGGATCGTCCTCGCCATGGCCGGAGCCCGTTCAGCGGCCATGGGATTCAATCGGCTGGTCGACTACGAGATTGATCGGAAGAATCCCCGCACCGCCAGCCGACCCCTCACGTCGGGAGAAATCGACAAACGCTCGGTGATGCTTCTGATCCTCGTCTCCTCCGTCGCATTCGTCATCTGCGCAGCCTTCCTGGGGAAGCTTTGTCTCACCCTCTCCCTGCCTGTCCTGGGAGTCCTGTTCTTTTACTCCTACACCAAGCGATTCACCTCTCTCTGTCACCTGGTGCTTGGCTTCGGAATCGGATTGGCTCCTCTGGGAGCCTGGATCGCAGCCACGGGGGCCATAGACCTTCGCATCCTGCTTCTGTCGGGAGCCCTCATGACCTATGTTGCCGGATTCGACATCCTGTACGCCTGCCAGGACGTCGATTTCGACCGCAATCTGGATTTGTTCTCCATCCCGTCCCGATGGGGGATTCCCGCTGCCCTCAAGGCGTCCACCCTTCTCCATGTGATGACCGCAGGCTTTCTTCTCCTCACTTATTTCGCCTTCGACCTGGGAGCCATCTACCTGATCGCGCTTTTCATCATCATGGCCCTGCTCGCCCTGGAACACTACCTGGTGCGCCCCGGCCACCTGGACCACATAAACATGGCGTTCTTTCATGTGAACAGCATCATCTCCGTACTTCTGCTCGCGGCGGTCTGGATGGACCTCTGGGTCCGAAGCGGATGAACGGAGATCAGTGGTCGGAGCTCGGAGATCAGAGATCGGAAGTGAGAGATCGGAGATCAGAAATCCCGCTTCCAGAGCCTCTACCCGCACCTCCGACCTCCGACCTCCGACCTCCGACCTCCGACTTCCGACTTCCGTCACAGCTTCCCCAGAGCCCAGAAAGACAGCATCCCGACAACCACCGTCCCCCCCAGTGACCGGGTCCTGAGAGCGAAAAGCAGCGTGGGGACCGCGACCAGGCTCTTCGCCTGGAGGATATCCAGGGTCCTCGGAGCGCCATGGGTCAGCAGCTCCGGAAAGACCAACGCACTGAGGATCGCCACGGGGATCAGGTCCAGCCATTCAACGAGCCATCCCGGCATCGCCTTCTGAGAGAACACGAAAAGAGGCATCCAGCGCGGCAGATAGGTGACCAGCCCCATCGCCAGGATCACTCCGAAGTATTCAGCGTCAGGCATGTTTGGGACCTCCTGGACTTCGAAGCCGGGAAATCACATACCCACCCGTGGCAGCGATCAGGGAAGCAAAGATCACGTAGGAGTTGCCCGGCACCACCAGGGAAAAGGCCACCGACAAACCTCCGGACAGCAGGGCCGTCATAACATAGAGACGCCCCCGGAGCTGGAAAACCAGAAGACCAATGAACATGGCGATCATGGCGTAGTCGATTCCCAGAAAACCCGAAGGGATGAATTGTCCACTGACGGCTCCCGCGATCGAACTGCACACCCAGGCGATGTTGGCCACATGGTTGACGATGAGTGCTTTCCAGCGATCCCAGTTGCCTTCACGGAACTGCACGGTGTTCACGGCAAAGCTCTCATCCGTGACTCCGTAAGCGAACAGGAAGAGGAAGGGAGTGGGCGTCTTCCTCAGATGTGTGGCCAGAGACCAGCTCATCAGCAGGTGCCTGAGGTTCACAACGAAGGTCGTGACGGCAATGGCCATGAGCGATGCCCCACTGCTCAACATGGACACTCCAATGAACTGGGAGCTCCCGGCGAACACCACCACCGACATGGCTCCGGTTTGAAAAACGCTCAAGCCCGCCTTCTGGGCCAGGACGCCAAATGCCATCCCGATCGGGAAGTAGGCCATACAGATGGGCCACGCCGCCCGAATCCCCATGGTCAGGCGCTCCCGCCAGGGACTCACCGGTTCTGCGCTCCTGTTCATGGTCATTCATTCAGGAAGGTTGAAGAGAGGAACATCGAAGGGACATTTCGTGTGGTTCAGCGTTTTTCCTTCTGTATCCAGCAATCCTTTCAACCACGCGGGAAGAATCGTCACAGATATACCTTCACCATTGGAGCTCCAGCACCTCCTCCATCTTGACGATCATTTCGCTCATCCGGTAAGGCTTCGACAGGAATGCACAAGCACCGGCCGCCAGCGCCTGTTCCATCTGATAGGCATCGCCCAGGCCGCTCATGAGGATGACCTTCACGGAAGGGTCGATGAGCTGAAGCTGCTTCAGGCACTGGCTTCCATCCATGCCCGGCATGGACAGGTCCATCAGCACCAGATGGAAGCGGGCATTCCGTCTCTTGAAAGCCTCAACCGCCTCCTCCCCGCTTCCAGCCACGACGACCTTGTATCCACAACTCTCGAGCATGTCTCTACCGATCTCGAGAAGGTCCTCGTCATCGTCGACCAGAAGAACTGTCTTCGATCCGTCATCGCCTTGCATACAATCTTCCCTTCCACCATCCTTCAGGCCCCAGCGGCTGCATCCGCTTCCCCATGGCGCCTCTGCCTGAAGGGTCACCCCGAGAAATCCGGAAGAGCGTTCTGCCGACCGACGTTTGGGGACTGCTTCGCTCAATGTGCACAACGAGGTTTCATCAATCTCACGATGATTCACCGGGAGCAGAATTCCATACTGATATCGATAGCCCTTGCAGAATGGGTCAAAGCCCCACAGCTGATCAGGTCCACACCCGTTTCAGCAATTGCTCTCACGGTCCTCAGGCTCACGCCTCCCGAAGCCTCCAGAAGGCACCGGCCCCCCACCCTGTCCACGGCCATCTTGAGCATCGCGACGGAGAAATTGTCGAGCATGATGATATCGGCCCCCGCGCCCAGGGCTTCCTCCAACTGATCGAGGGTCTCCACTTCGATTTCAATTTTGAGCGTATGGGCAGCCGCCTCGCGCGCTCGCTTCAAGGCCTGGCGGATGCCTCCTGCCGCCTGGATGTGGTTGTCCTTGATGAGAATGCCATCCGACAGACCGAATCGATGATTCCTTCCGCCTCCGTGCGCAACGGCCGCCTTTTCCAGGGCCCGCCAGAGCGGGGTGGTCTTGCGTGTGTCCAGCAGTCTGGAGCGCGTGCCGGAAATCGCCTGGGTCATCTGGTGCGTCAATGTGGCTATGCCGCTCAAGCGCTGAAGAAAATTCAAAGCCGTCCGTTCCGCTGTCAGGAGGGACCTGAGCCGCCCGGTGACCCTGAAGACCGGCTCGGCTGCGGGAACCTGGTCGCCATCGCGGAACATGGCCCGAATCTCCACTTCAGGGTCGACTGCCCGGAAAACCCGTCGGAACGGGTGGGTCCCCGAAAGGACGAAGGCCTCGCGCCCGAACACCACCGCACCTCCCGTGGCTTCCCCGTCCACAACCGCCTGGCTGGTCATGTCCCCGTGGCCCAAATCTTCCTGCACCGCCAGATCGATCAGGAAATCCGTCGAAAAGAGTTTCACGCTGCCCATCCGCTCAAGTCTTCAGTGTTTTCAGTCGCTCGTAGTGACCTCTGAGCTTCTCCAGTTTCTCTCCCAGCCTCGCTCCCTTTTCCCGCTCCTTTTCCACCACCTCCTGCGGCGCCCGGCCCAAAAAGTCTTCATTGGAAAGCTTCCGCTGGGTGATGCTGAATTCCTGCTCAACCCTGGTCAGTTCCTTCTCCAGACGGCGAGCCTCACTTTCAAAGTCCAGAATCCCCTCGAGAATGACATAGACTTCCACACGCCTGGTCACCGTGCTGGCCGCCATGCGAGGCTTCTGCATCTCACCGACCAGCCCGACCTTCAGGCCAGCCAGTTTGGCCAGATCCGTGACCGTCGACGCATACTCATCAAGAATCCTGCGGGAGCTGTCCTCCTCGCAGAGGCAGACCACCTCGACGCGGGTGGCAGGAGGAACATTCATCTCACCACGGACATTGCGAATCCCGGTGATGACCGCCATGAGCACATCCATCTTCTCCTCGGCATCCTCGTCCCGCCACCTCGGCTCCGGTTCCGGCAGGGACGCCTCCATGATGCTTCCGGATGTCTGAGGCAGTTTCTGCCAGATTTCCTCGGTCACGAACGGCATCACCGGATTGAGGAGGAGCAGGATCCGCTCGAGGACTCGAACCGCAACAGATCGAGCCAAAGCTTTGCGCTCGGGATCCTCACCGTAGAAATCGGCCTTGGCCATCTCCAGATACCAGTCGCAGTACTCGTGCCAGAGAAAATGATACAGCGCATGCGCATACTGGTTGAAGTGATACTGTTCCAGAGCCTCATCCACCTCGAGGGAAACCTGTCTCAGGCGGCTCAGAATCCAGCGGTGAGCCAGAGAATCCAGCTTCTGCGGGATATCCACCAGGTCATTCAAACCCTCCAGGTTCATGAGCACCAGCCGGGCCGCATTCCAGATCTTGTTCACGAAATGCCGGTAGCCTTCGATGCGGTCCTCGGAGAGCTTGACATCCCGCCCCTGCACCGCCAGGGCCGTCAAGGTGAACCGGAAGGCATCGGTCCCGAACCGGTCCATCACGACCAGTGGATCGATGACGTTTCCCTTGGACTTGCTCATCTTCTGTCCCTGCGCGTCCCGCACGAGAGCATGCACATACACGTCGCGGAAAGGGACCTCCTTCTTGAAATGAAGCCCCATCATCATCATGCGGGCGACCCAGAAAAACAGAATGTCAAAGCCTGTCACCAGGACAGAGGTGGGATAGTATTTCTTCACGTCGGCCGTATCTTCGGGCCAGCCAAGGGTGGAAAATGGCCAAAGAGCTGAACTGAACCAGGTGTCCAGGACATCGGCATCCTGCTCCAGGCGCCCCGAACCGCAACCTGCACAGGCTGACGGGGCTTCCATCTCGACCATGAGGTGTCCACATTCCTGGCAATACCAGGCGGGAATCCGATGTCCCCACCAGATCTGACGGCTGATGCACCAATCCTCGACATTCTCCAGCCAGTTGAAATAATCCTTTTCCCATTTTACGGGAACGATCCGGGTCTTCCCGGTTCGAACGGCATCCATGGCCACATCGGCCAGGGGCCGGGTGTCCACAAACCACTGGAGGGAGAGAGACGGCTCCACGACCTTCTTGCACCGATAGCAGTGTCCCACCCGATGACGGTAAGGCTCCACCTTAACCAGCAGGCCTTCCTTTTCCAGATCCTCCAGGACCCGCTTCCTGCACGCGAAGCGATCCAGCCCGGCGTAGCTCCCGGCCTCCTGGCTCATGGTGCCGTCTTCGCCGATGACCTGAACGACATCGAGCTGGTGCTTCCTGCCGATGTCGAAGTCATTGAAGTCATGGGCCGGCGTGATCTTGAGCGCCCCCGTTCCGAACTCGCGATCCACGTAGGCGTCACCGATGACCGGGATCTCCCGTTTGGCAAGCGGCAGCAGGACCTTTTCCCCAACGAAATTCCGGTAGCGCGGATCATCGGGGTGGACGGCAACGGCGGTGTCCCCCAGCATGGTCTCGGGTCTCGTCGTCGCGACCACCAGCGATCCCTGCCCATTCACCAGGGGATAGCGAATATGGTAGAGATGGCTGTCGAGCTCTTCGCCTTCGACCTCGATGTTGGCCAGGGCCGTCATGCATCGGGGGCACCAGTTGATCATCCTCCTGCCGCGATAGATGAGCCCTTCGCGATACAGGCTGACGAAGACCTGCCGCACGGCTGCCGAGAGCCCCTCATCCATCGTGAAACGCTCTCTCGACCAGTCGCAGGATGCGCCCAGACGTTTCAGCTGATTGATGATGATCCCGCCATACTTCTCCCTCCAGATCCAGACCCGCTCCAAAAACTTCTCCCGGCCCAGCTCATGGCGGGAGAGCCCTTCGTGGGAGAGCTCCCGCTCCACCACGTTCTGTGTGGCGATGCCCGCGTGGTCCGTGCCCGGGACCCACAGGACATCGAATCCCTTCATGCGCTTGTAACGGCAGAGGATATCCTGGAGGGTGTTGTTGAGGGCATGCCCCATGTGGAGCTGTCCCGTCACGTTGGGAGGAGGGATCACGATGGTGTAGGGCGGCTCCGGACTCTCGACCTTTGCCTGAAAGAAGCCCTGTTTGACCCAGAAATCGTACCAATGCGGTTCCAGCTCGTGAAAAGTATATCCTTTGGGCAACAAGCCATCACTCATCATCTGCTCCTCACCATTCCTTCTCGAATGGATCATCCTGAACCAGGCGCTCGAAACATGCGCAGCGGAGACTTCATTTCAATGCAGCTCGCGCTTGAGCTTTTCTATCTGCTCCTCGAGAAGGGATCTCACGATTTCCGGGAGCCTCTCTTCCACCACCTGCCGAACGGCATCGACCAACCGTTCTTCAATCTGAGACACGAAGGACTCCAGGGACACAGGGGAGGTTCCCGCTTCATCCGACAGGGCGGAGGCGGATGCCACGGCAACGCCGGCCACCACCTCTTCAGCGACCGGCTCATCGGCCACCTCTGCCACTTCTTCGTCGGCCATCTCGATCTTCAGCAGGGACTCAAAGTCGATCTCATCCTCGTCGCCCTCCTGCTCATCCAGGGATGGCATCTCCTCCTCGAGATCCGAAGTCGATTCCTCCCGAGCCACTGAAAAGTCCTTCAGGAATTCATCATCGAGGAGATCCTCATCTTCGTCGCTCAGCCCCTCATCCAGGTCATCGACATCCAGGTCGGCGTCGGCGTCCAGGATTTCAACATCCAGATCGAGCTGATCCTCCTCCAGAAGGGCCTCATCATCCACATCGAGGATATCGTCCAGATCGATGATGCCTTCCGACTCATCATCCGTGAGATCAAACTCGATCTTCTGGGCAGGATTCTGGTCCTCATCCTGCCATCCCGCTGAGCGCTTGCCCTTTTTCATCCCACGCCTCCTCAGGTATGGAGCACCCGGCACCGTTCAGTCCATTCCCGAACCCGTGGCCAGGCTCTCAAGCATGCATCCGATAGCACGCCAAAAAATCTTCTGTCAAGGTACATATTCTCACTGTTCCCGCGGATTTACCGGCCTTAAGGCGAAACCGGCCCTTCGGATGAGCCGCCCACGCCCTCCGGCCCTCCCTTTCAGAGCTTCATCCAGGGTCGGGGAAGAAAGAGCCGGTGGTAAAGATCCAAGGTATACCGATCCGTCATCCCGGCAATGAAATCGCACACTTGTCGCTCACGCTCCATGTCCTCCACGGGGGAGCCCATTTCACGAGCCAGCAAATCATCATTTCCCATAAAAGCTTCAAAGAGCTCCCAGATGATTTTGCGGACCCTGTCGAAGTCCTGACGAACCAGCGGCAGCTCGTAGACCCGCACAAAGAGGAAATCCCTGAGTCCCTCCACACGCTCTAACATCCCGTCGCTCAAACGAATCTCCGCGAGATGGAGATCGAGGCTGGTGTGAACGATATCTTCCACGAGTCGATGAATGCGCTCCGAATGACGCGACCCGATATGATGCCGGATGTCCGGGGGCAGATCCTCAGGCTTGAGGATGTCTGCCCGCAGAGCATCGTCCAGGTCATGGTTCAGGTAGGCGACGATATCTGCCAGCCTGACGGTCTGGCCTTCAAGGGTGGCCGATTTCTGAGCCGGCTCGGCTTGAATGGGGTGACTCCGCCCCTTGGAGTGCTTAATGATGCCCTCCCGAACCTCCATGGACAAATTCAGGCCCTTCCCGTTGTTTTCCAGCAGATCCACGACTCGCAGGCTCTGCTCGTTGTGGAAAAAACCTCCGGGCATGATCTCATGGAGCACACGCTCGCCTCCATGGCCGAAGGCCGTGTGCCCGAGGTCATGCCCCAGAGCGATGGCCTCGATCAGGTCTTCATTGAGAGCAAGAGCCCTTCCAATCGTGCGGGCGATTTGAGATACTTCGAGCGTGTGGGTCAAACGCGTGCGGTAGTGGTCGCCGGTGGGAGAGAGAAAGACCTGCGTTTTATGCTTCAAACGGCGAAAGGCCTTGCAGTGCACAATTCGATCCCGGTCCCTTTGGAAAGCTGTCCGAAGGGGACACTCCTCCTCGCCCCTGAAGCGTCCCAGGCTCGTCGCACTCAGCTGAGCCTGCGGAGCCAGGAACTGCCGTTCTCTCTCTTCAAGCAGAACCCGCACGATCCTGCTCGTGTGTGGCGTCACGTTCGGAGGTTTTGACATTGACCTGTCCGATGTCTTCTCTTAGATTGTGCCCCGATGAAAAAGACCATCACTCGATATCTGATCGTTGAACAGCTGATTCCCGTCAGTGTGAGCTTCCTCGCATTGATCCTGATTCTCGTTACGGGCAGACTCCTGCAGCTCACCCGGTACCTTTTCACCTCCCCGATCACTCTGTTGGACCTGGTTCAGATCATTGTCTTCGTCATGCCCAAACTGCTCTTGTTCGCTCTTCCCATGGCTACCCTGGTCGGAGTGCTTCTCGCGTTCGTGCGTCTGAGCAGCGACAATGAGCTCATTGCCCTTCGAGCGTCGGGGGTGGGTGCGTCCCAGACCCTCCCGGCGGTGCTCGCCGTTCTGTTCCTGACGACATCCCTGTCTTACGTGAACACCATTAATATCATCCCATATTCGACGCAAGCCTTCGAGCACAAGCTGAAATCTCTGGGAAGAGTGAGCCTGCCCACCTTCCTCAAGGATGGCACTTTCATCGACATCGTGCCCAACCTGGTGTTCTACTTCCGCGAGGTCAACCCGTCGGATCTCAAGATCCAGGGTGTGTTCGTCCAGGACCAGCGGCAGCAGGATGTCCGAATGGTCATCGTTGCCGAGCGCGCCCAGATCATCACTCCTCGGAACATCAACCAGATCATCTTCAAGATTTCCAACGGCATCATCACGCGTGTGCCGGACAATCTCAAGGACGCCCAGGCGGTTTCCTTCAAGACCTATGATCTCACGCTCGATCTGGATGACCTGTTCTCGGTATCAGCCAAAAGTGGCGGCAAGGGCAAGAGGATCATGACCATGCAGGAGCTCTTTGAGGCCATGTCCGACAAGAGCCAGAAAGGGGCAACCGGCTATGCCCTCGAGCTCCACCAGAGGCTGGCCCTGCCTCTGAGCTGCCTGTGTCTCGGTCTCATCGGACCTCCCCTGGGCTCTCTTTTTCGCCCGAGAAGCCGCATGACGGGAATCACCCTGGGAGTGGGAGTCTTCCTGGCCTACTATGTCCTGCTTTCCGCCGGGAAAGGTCTCGGGGAGAACGGCATCATTCCGGCTTGGTTGGCCATGTGGACACCCAACATCCTCACGACCGCCCTGGCCTTGTACCTTTGGAGGGTGATGCACGCCGACACACCCTCCAGGGCTGCCATGCTCCTCGGTCGGATGGCATCCGGCGCGCGGAATCACCTCCGGCGCAGGACCCATTCCGAACCCGAACAGGTTTGAGGGTGCCCATGAAGATCATTCCCCGCTACGTCCTCCAGCATCTTCTTCCCATATTCGGACTGGCTCTCCTAGCCTTTGTCGGGCTCTACCTGATCATCGACTTCTTCGAAAAAGTGGACGACCTGCTGGAGAAACGCGTCCCTGCGGAAGAGGTCCTCCGGTATTTCCTTTTCAAGACTCCCCTGGTGGCCGTGCAGGGAATTCCCATGAGCCTGCTGCTTGGGACTCTCATCACCCTGGGAATACTCAAACGCAACCGGGAGCTCATTGCATTCAGAGCCGCGGGCGTCCATACCATTCGCTATGCGGGCCCCATCATCGCTGCCGCTCTCGTGATCGCGGCACTCCATTTCGGAATCGGGGAAACGCTGGCCAGGAACCTGAACCAGAAATCCCAGGTCATCTGGCAGGAATACGTCCAAAAACGCAGGCAAGCCCTCTCCTGGAGCCAGGAAAATGTTTGGTTTCACGGGCAGCACGTCATCTACCAGATTCGCGTCTACGATCGAAAACTCCAGACCCTCGAGAAAGTCTCTCTTTTCTTTCTTGACGACCAGTTCCGGTTGACGGAAAGGCTGGACGCCAAGCGACTCAGATGGGAAGGGAATGGCTGGGTTGCTGAAGAGGGGCTTCTGCTGCGATTCAGCGGCCAGGACATTCACCAGGAATGGTTCGACACGCACCCCCTGAGTCTGGGCGAAACCCTCGATGATTTCTCAAGCCTGGCCACATTGCCCGAAGAGCTCGATTGGCTCGACCTGTATCACTACACGCAGAAGATCCGCAAAGAAGGCTATAACTCCATCCCCTACGAAGTGGAGCTCAACGTGCGGGCAGCCGCCCCGGTCACCACCCTGATTCTGACACTTCTGGGAATCACGCTGGCCCTGAGACAGGGCATCCATGGAGGCATCGCAGCCGGAATCGGCATCACCCTGGTCGTGGCATCCTTTTACATGGCCCTGACCCATGTCGGGTCTTCCCTGTCCATAGCCGGCATTCTTCCGCCCATCGCAGGGGTATGGTCCGGGAATGTGATCTTTGGATCGCTGGCCCTGTATCTCTGGCTGAGGGAAACCGGCTGGTAGAAGCTCAAAAAGGCAGGATGCGGGAAGGAGTTGACGCGGAGCAACCGTCCCCGGATCTCCGCGTCCGGAAGCCTTAAGGCAGCCTCGTCTCAAGCGCCATGGCTATCTTCTGCTTGAGCTCGGTGAGATCAAAGCTCTTCACCACATAGAAGTCCGCCGCGATAGACTTCATATCTTCCTTGAAGGTGTCATAAGCCGTTGAGAGGATCACCGGAAGGTCATAGAACCGGTTTCGAATATCCTGGAGGAGATCCAGCCCATTGTAATCGACCATCTTGATATCCAGGACCACCAGATCGGGATTCTCCTCCCCGATGCGCTCCAGCAGCTTGTATCCATTTTCCGCCGTGATGACTTCGTAGCCGGCTTCCTTCAACTCTTCAGAGTAGAGCAACCGGATGTGCTCCTCATCATCTACAACCAGGATCTTCGGCATGTCGTTGTTCCTCCTTAGGGTGGATCACTCCCATCTCTTGACCAGATGAGGCTTATTTTCTTCAAAAACGGTGCATTCGTCTTCAACGTATTCTTCGGCTTGCTGGAGTGACATCCGCTCGGTCTTCTTGACCAGCGTCAGCACCTTGCCCAGGTAGAGCGGCAGCAACGCATCGAGCAGATCCAAACGCTCGGCTTCCCCCATACCCCGATAGGCCACGGCCGCATCGAACAGGATGCGTGCCCAGGTCTGGCTGGGAAGGGAAAAGTGCTGCAGCCCCAGCCCCCGGATCTCCACCAGCTTGTGGTAAACGGTCTGATCGAAAACCGCCTGCCAGAGGTGCCCGTAACTGTGGAACCCCTGTACAAAGCGATCATGAAGCCGGGCGGTGTTGACCTCGACCGGTATCGGCATCTCGACTTCCTGCGCTTCCATTCCGGAAAGAGCGGTGGGCTTGCTCCATTTGACCTGACGCCAGAAGTCCGCGTAATGGATCATGAGGTCAAAGATGGTGCCCACGATCTGTCGGAAAAGCTGAGCCAGGTGTGCATAAGGGTCCTTGACCCGATGAATCTTGGGAGCGCCGATGAAGGCCTGGCTTAGCGGGATGCGCGAGCTCAGAGCCACCGTGGTCATCCATGTGTCGACCCCGAACTGCTGAACCCAATCGTTCCAGACGGGACAGTCCAGGAAAGTGTCCGCCAGGTCTCCCTTGAACGCAAAATCCCCGGCATTGGGCTGGCGGACCCGCCGACCATAGAGACAGCGCGTCAGAGGATAGACAATGGAGCTGGTGAGGGTCGCCTCGTACTTATGGCGCACATACAAAGGGCAGACATAGCCCATTCCCTTCAGGACCGGCTCTCCAAGCTTTTTTATCCAGTGTGGGCCGATGTTGTTGATATCGGCTTCCACCACCACGACGGCCTTCGCTTCGAGCCTTCGTACCAGCTCGAAAAGGTTCCGGAGGTTGTTTCCCTTGCCGTAAGTCCCCGGCGGGGTGGAGAGATATATTCTGGGGATTTCAATCTTTGAGGCGAGGAAAGCCTCCCGCGTGCCGTCCGCCGAATGGTTGTCGCAGTTGACGATCACACCGCTCAGCTCGCCGAAGTGATCCAGGAGGCCTCGGGCCACACATTCCGTCGTCTTGGCAATGGTTTCCGACTCGTTGAAAGAGGGAATGGCCACCACGATGTCACATCGGGAAACCTCCTGGGGATTCTCTTCGATCACTGACATGCCTGCTTCTCCTGAGCTACTGATCCCTGCCCTGTCTGTCGTGTTTCAGGTACTTGAAAACGTCGGCGCCGGTTGAAAGCACGAAAATACTGCCGGGATTGTTGAAGGTCCGGTAAAGATCCAGACTCCGATAAAAATCGAAGAACTCAGCGTTCTTTCCGAACGCCTGGGCGTAGATGCGAGTGGTTTCCGCATCGGCCCTGCCCCGGATTTCCTGGGATCTGCGGTAGGCCTCGGAGGTGATCCTGGCCAATTCGCGCTCCATCTGACCGAGGACGGCCGCCCTCTCCCCCTCGCCTTCGGATCGGAATTGAGCGGCGATGCGCTTGCGCTCCGAAATCATGCGGTCGAAAACCTTCTGCTGAACAGACTCCACGAACTTAATACGCTTGATCCGAATGTCCATGAGCTCGATGCCGAATTCAGGCAAAAGGCTTGAGGCATCGGCCACCATCTCACGGGTGATCTTCTCGCGCCCTTTGGTCATCTGCTCCGAGGCCTCCTCCCCGAAAGGCGTCTCCGTGGCGAGGTCCTTGAAAGCAGCCTCGGAGAACCCGGCCTCCTCGAGGGTGCGGCGCGCATGCTCCCAGCCCTCACTGCGCACCAGCTCCACCAGGTTGTTGTCGGACACATGATCTCTCACGACCGAATCGATGATGCCGTCCAGTCGGCTGTGAGCCGTCTGCAACGACCCAACCCTCATGAGAAACAGGAGGGGGTCCTTGATGCGCCAGCGGGCCGTGGTATCCACCCAGATGTATTTCTTGTCCCGGGTCGGAATCTGGTTGGGATTTCCATCCCATTTCATGATCCGCCTCTCAAAAAAATTCGTCTTCTGAACCAGCGGCAGCTTCAATTTGAGACCGGCCGAGGTGATGGGCTCACCCACCGGCTTCCCAAACTGCGTGATGACGACCTGCTCGGTTTCAGTCACAACGAAAAGCGCATCTGAAGCCAGAAAAATCAGGAGGATCAATGCACCCAGCAGGATGCGGAATTTCATTGTCGTCATGTGGGCGCTCCTCTCAGTTCGCGCTTCGGGATGGGGTCGACCCGGCCTTGTCATCATTGCCCGGCGGAGACGAGCCCTTCAGAGGACGCGCCAGATCCAGCAACGGCAGGACCTGTTTCTGCGCTTCATCCAGAACGACCATGCGGTCGATCCTTCCCGCGAATTCGCCGAACGCATCCAGGTACATCCGGCGGCGGGTGATATCCGGAGCCTTCTCGTATTCTTCCAGAATCGTGAGAAACCTGCTGACCTCCCCCTGACCCCGATTGACACGCTCCAGGGCGTAACCTTCAGCCTGGGTGACGGTCTGCCTGGCCTCTCCCATGGCCTTCGGAATCTGTTGATTATAGACCTGCTGGGCCTCGTTGATCATGCGTTCCCTCTCCTGACGGGCTTCATTGACCTCGTTGAACGCGGCCTTCACCTGGTCGGGGGGATTCACGTTCTGCAGCTTGACCGTGACGATCTTGAGACCGGTTCGGTAAGCATCCATGATCGTCTGGATTTCATCGCGGGCCATGTCGGCGACGTCAGCTCGGCCGATGGTGAGGACTTCATCCGCAAACCGATTGCCCACGATCCTGCGCACCACCGATTCCGAGATGTCGTCAAGGGTCCCCTCGACCTCGTGGACCCGAAACAGGAAATCCTGCGGATTCTCGATCTTGTATTGAACGGCCCAATGGAGATTGACCACGTTGAGATCCCCGCTCAGCATCGTGGCCTCCTCCTCGTATCCTTTCTCCTGCATTTTCGAGCGCACATCGGGACGTACGGTTCTGTACCCGTACTCCCTCTGGAGGACTCTGCCGGTCATCACCTTTCGGACGGTGTCGATGCCGAAGGGGGCCTTGAAATGCCAGCCCGCATCCGCCGTGCGGAGAAAAAGCCCGAACCGCTGGACCACGGCGGTCTCCTGGGGTTGCACGGTGAAAAAGCAGTTGAACAAGACAAGAATGAGCACCGCCGCGAGAGCCACTCCCCAGATGGGCCCCCGTGACCACCTGGAGCCTGAATAACGGCTCTTGAGGCGCTTGAAAACCTCTTCAAGATCCTGAATGTTTCCCGGCCCCTGTCCCTTACCATGGGGCGGCCTCTCCCAATCCATGATTCCTCCCTCATAAGCGGCGGCTCCGATGTTCCCATGAAAGACTGCCGCAGCCGTCACTCATTGAACGCAAAAAACCTATTCCCCATCCCTTCGGCTGTGAACGGACTCGAGCACATAGGCAAAAAAAACCAGCATCGCGGCGATTCCAACGGTCATCAAAGGTCCGGAATTTGGGAAGAACAGGCGTCCCAGAACTAAGGCAAAGAATACACCGAGAATCGCTCGAATGGCCAGGACCTTGTATCGCATTGAACGGGGTCATCCTTGCGGCAGTCAGAAGCCGCGATCCAATGAAGACGGATGGTCGTGAAAACTCATCATTCGGGTGGCCCACAGGTACACGAGCCAGCGTCCACCGGTCATCCTATCGATCGTCGCATGCCTTGTCAAGCTGGGAAGCGGCATAACGCCGCGGACGTGGGAGGGTCCAGTTTCGAGTTTCCGGTTTCTGGACACCTTTTTGACGAAGCAGCAGAAATGATTGCGTTTGTGACAGTCCGGGCTGTATAGTTTCTCGGAGCCTGTCTGGACGGAGTGCACTTCAACCCCTCCACCGGTCGAATTGGAAACCCTTTCCGAGTCTTTCATGCCATCCTCTGCATGCGCTGCACGCTTGCGATGAAGAAAAGGATGGAGGTCAAGAGGAGGAAGACCATGCGAACTGATTTGTTCAAAAACATCGCTTTCTGTACTGACTTTTCCGAGAATGCCGATGAGGCCTTCGTTGCGGCCAAGGACCTGGCATGGCATTATGGGGCGACCCTCCACATTGTCCATGTCATGGTGACTTTCTCCGTCGCACCGCCCGCTCACCAGTCGTTCATGCCCATCGAGTACGACGCCAAATTCATCGATCAGGTCAAGGAGGCCGCTCAGGAAACCATCCAGAGCCGCTACATCGCGCAGCTCAAGGATAAGCAGCCCTACGAGGTTCACCTCCTCTCGGGCTATTCATCGACAGAGGTTATCCGCCTGGCCGAGGAAAGGGCCATCAACCTGATCGTCATGGGATCCCACGGCCTGACGGGTCTGGCACACGTCCTCTTCGGAAGCACCGCCGACCGCGTGGTGCGCAAGGCGCCCTGTTCGGTCCTTACCGTCCGCATGGAGAAGCGTGAGTCCCAGTGAAGCCGGGCGGAAGTCTGCATTCCCCATCGAGGGGAGCGCGGGGCCTGCTTCGCACGAGCTTGAGGGCATACCCCTTCGCCGCCCTCAATGGCGGGAATTCGCAAGCCGATCAGGCATTTCCGCCCAGCTGTATCAGCCTCTCCTCAACCATGCGGCTCTGCCTCCCCATTCACGATTTCGAAAGGAACGATCCCGCTTATGAATTCAAATGCTTCAGTTCTGGTCACCGGATGTGCCGGCTTCATCGGGTATCACCTTGCACTCAGACTCCTGCGCGAAGGTTGTACGGTGGTCGGTTTGGACAACATGAATCCTTACTATGACGTCAGCTTGAAGCAGGCCCGCCTGAGCCAGCTTCAGGACTTCACCCCGTTCGTGTTCCGCCAGGTGAGTCTTGAAGACCGGGCTGACATGGAATGCCTCTTCCAGGAGCACGAGTTTTCCGTGGTGGTCAACCTGGCGGCCCAGGCCGGCGTCCGCTACTCGCTCACCAACCCGCACTCGTATGTGGACAGCAATCTCACCGGGTTCCTGCATATTCTGGAAGGCTGCAGACACCGCAAGGTCGGCCACCTCCTCTTCGCCTCGTCCAGCTCCGTCTACGGTGCCAACACCCGCATGCCCTTTTCCGTCCACGACAACGTGGACCACCCGGTCTCCCTGTATGCGGCGACCAAGAAAGCCAACGAGCTCATGGCCCACACCTACGCTCACCTCTACGGACTCCCCTCTACCGGCCTTCGGTTCTTCACGGTCTACGGCCCGTGGGGACGTCCGGACATGGCTCTTTTTCTTTTCACCCGCGCCATCCTCGCCGGCGAGCCCATCCAGGTTTTCAATCACGGGCGCATGAGGCGGGATTTCACCTACATCGACGACATCGTCGAGGGGATCGTCCGCATCATGGAGCGCGCTCCGGAGCCCAATCCCGACTGGAACGGCGACGCCCCCGACCCCGGAACCAGCTATGCTCCTTACCGCGTCTACAACATCGGCAACAACCAGCCGGTGGAGCTCATGCGCTACATCGAGGTGCTGGAAGAATACCTCGGAAAGAAGGCCGAGAAGGATTTCCTGCCGCTCCAGATGGGAGACGTCCCGGCAACCTATGCCGACATCGACGACCTGGCGCGTGACTTCGGCTTCCAGCCCCGCACCTCCATCGAAGAGGGCATCAGCCGCTTCGTGCAGTGGTATCGGGAGTATTTCGGAGTGTAGCAGGGTGGGGAGGGGTTTCTGGTTTCTGGTTTCTGGTTTCTGGTTTCTGGTTTCTGGTGTCTGACCTCTGGCTTCTGACCTCTGACCTCTGACCTCAGTGCAGCGTTTCTTCCCTCTCGTACTTCTTGAGCTTGAGCTTCAGGGTCCTGCGGGTGATTCCCAGGCGCCGTGCGGCTTCACTCTTGTTTCCACCCAGCTCCCGGAGCGTCTGCAGAATCGTGCTCCGCTCGATATCTTCAAGGGTTGCCGCTCCCGCAGCGCCTTTCAGGGTACTCGCTTCCCGGGAGCGCATACCCAGAACGAAGAAAGCCGGACCTGGTGAGATCCGGCTAACCTGTTGATTTCATTATGGTGGAGATGAGGGGATTCGAACCCCTGACCTCTGCCTTGCGAAGGCAGCGCTCTCCCAACTGAGCCACATCCCCGGGAATCGGCCAGTACTATAGCTTGCTCCCTCGGCCAATGTCAAGAAAACAAGCCGTTCTGCGAGCGACCTTCGGAAAAGCAGATCTCAGTCGTCTTCCGTGCGCCGGGCTTGCTCGCTCTTGTAGAAGCGGATCAGGAAATCCGCATCCGCGGGTGAGAGGTCGAATTTCAGAATGGCCTCATTGACATATTTGGATGGCGGCGTGTCGGGATGTTCGCTCACCTCGGCCGATATCCACTTGATGGCTCTGCGAATTGCCTCGCCTTCCGGCATGACCGTCGTCATGATTGCACCTCTCTTCAGTGTTGAGTCTTCGAGATCGAAACGGCCCCCCCAGTCGTCCTTCCGAGACGCCCGGAAGTCCTTTTCACACTCGAGGATCCAATGTTCCCCGAAAAGGTTCGGCCTTGAATCCATCCCTTTGAAGGATTGAAGGCTTCAACGGCTCATGAGCAGCTTCGGTCGGTTTCTGCTCGAATCGCGCAGGCTCAGCGGCCTGTGTCGGTCACTCCGGCCTCGGCAAAGGTTTTGATTTCAGCGAGGGCCTTGGCCGCGGCCTCCACGATGCTCATGGCCAACGCCGAACCGGTCCCTTCTCCCAGTCTCATTCCGAGATCCAGGATAGGCTCCATGCCGAGGAGATCGATCATGGCCCGATGCCCGACCTCCTGGCTCAGATGCGACACGAAAAGATAATCCTTGGCGGCCGGAGCCATGCGGCAGGCGATGAGCGCTCCCGCCGTGGCGATGAACCCGTCACAGATGACCGGTGTCCGGACGGCGGCGGCACCAAGAACCGCCCCGGCCAGGGCAGCAATCTCAAAGCCCCCGACCTTGGCCAGCACATCCATCGGCACATTCGGGTCCGGACGGTTGACTTCCAGGCCGGTCTCGATGACTCGGATCTTGTGACGGAGCGTCTCATCGTCGATCCCCGTGCCGCGCCCCGTGAGCTCGTGAACGGGGCGGCCGCTCAAGGCTGCCACAATAGCCGTGGAAGGCGTGGTGTTGGCGATTCCCATGTCCCCCGTACCAATCAGCTGGTAGCCTTCATCCCGGCAGGCCGCAGCCACCAGCTCAGCCCCCAGAAGAACCCCCCTTTCCGCTTCCTCCATGCTCATCGCCGGACCGACCGCAAAGCTCGCCGTCCCCCTGCCGATCTTCCGATGCACCACCGGCCAATCCGCCGGGAGGTCCGAAGCCACCCCGCAGTCGACGACCCGAACGTCAGCCCCCACATGGCGAGCCAGCACATTGATGGATGCCCAGCCGCGCACGAAGCTGTAGACCATCTGGCCCGTCACTTCACGGGGATACGCACTCACCCCCTCCTCCGCCACACCGTGGTCGCCCGCCATGGTGAAGATGAGCTTCCTTCGGAGATCCGGGCTGAGAGAACGTTGCATGGCGGCCAGCCGCGCACCCATGATCTCGAGTTTGCCAAGAGACCCCCGCGGTCGAATCTGAGACCTGAGCCTCTTCCAGGCCTGGTCCTCCCAGTGCGTGTCGGCAGGTTCAATGATCGATATCAGGTCGCCGAGGTCCCTCATGGCCAGGCCACTCCCCTCATTTCAAGCCGCCGTCGGATCTCAACGGAAAAAAAGTCCTTCATGCCCAACCGGAGCATGAAGGACCGAATCAGAACCAGTGATCATCGAGTCCTCGCCCGCTGTACAGCCCACACTCCAATCCCGGAGGCCTTTGCAGCTTCTCTTCCGTGTGCCTGAATCGCCGGGAAGACCCGGCCTCAGTCCCCCCCCTCCCTGGCTACTTCTTGGCGGTCTTCTTCAGCATCTTAAGGGCCTTTTCCGTCTCCATGACCGGAATGACCTCGGCAACGCCCAGATCCGTCCAGTTGAAGATGGAGACCGCCAGCCGAACTTCATCCTCTGCCTCGAAAAGCCTGAAAACCCTGTGGCCCGAAACATCGAACCACTCTCCCCTGACCGTCACCCCGGGAATGTTCTCCGTCGGCCCCATCCCACGCTCAATGACAAGGTTTCGATCCTCAGGTGAATAGCTGAAAATGGCCATGAACAGCATAGCTTTCTCCTTCTCTCTGATAGGCAACCCTGTCTTAAACCCCATCATCATCCCGCCAGTGCCGGCGAAGGCCGGAATCCATTTCTTCCCTGCTTGCTGTACCCGGGTTCTCGCCAGTGTGACGGCATTGAAAAGCCCTTTGGACACCCTCCAGGAGGCCACTCCACACAGACGAAATTCTCATCGACCCGCAGACCTGCGGTCGGTGCACGACACACAAGAGCCTTCAATTTGGCATTGTAGGAAAAAACGGCTCAAAACGCCACATCCATTTCAGGTCTTGCCGTAAGGATCTATTCTATCGTGGAGATCTTCATGGACGAGCTCAACAGATCCGACTCAACAAATCCGAGATCTCCTGGACGTCAAACCCGCGAAGGCTGGAATTCCGGGTGGTCAAACACCTCGGGACTTCCGCCTTCGCGCAGTGTTGGTCTCAGCGAATCTCGAGATAGC
>Ga0105100_10000300_pt1 | contig 28911 bp, 23 predicted proteins | sample PPLLak12cMay2015_2_FD_87033 | JGI IMG/M metagenome (GOLD analysis project Ga0105100, IMG submission 87033) | Freshwater sediment microbial communities from Prairie Pothole Lake near Jamestown, North Dakota, USA - PPLs Lake P8 Core (1) Depth... | ecosystem: Environmental > Aquatic > Freshwater >... | reverse complement strand
TGGTCGCCCCTCGCTCTTGACCGTGCGACCGGCCAGCGCCGCGCGGACGTCGGCTGCGATCCGGTCGGCGGAGGTCGCGCCGCTGTCGACGCGCACGACCTGCGGCCCCCCGGCGCGGTCGAGCCGGCCGAGCGCCTCCTCGAACAGGCGACGGTACCGCTCGAGGAACCCGCGGGCGGCGTCCTCGGGCTGTCCCTTCGTCGCGTGGGCCTGCGCGCGGCCATCGATGCGCTCGAGGAGGACCGGGTCGCTCGCGTCCAGGTAGACGACGGCGGCGAGCGCTCCCGCCCACCGCTCGAGGGCCCCGTCCCACCACCGGGTGAAGGCCGCGCTCCTCGTGACGCCCTTGCCCTGGGCCCGGAGCCGCACGAGCGCGTAGACCGGGCCCTGGTCGAACAGCGTGAGGCCGTGGCGGTACTCGGCCCGGGCGCGCAGGAAGCGGTCCCACTCGGCGACGTAGACGAGGAGCTTGACGTCGGCCCAGCTGAGCCGTGGCGGCATCACCAGGTTGCGGGCCAGGATCGGCAGGAGCCGCGGGATGCTGAGGACCATGTGGGCGAGGTGCCGGGGGATGCGGGTGTGGATGAACTCGGCGATCCGCGCGTCGGCGGAGTCGTCCGCGAGGTGACGGGCGAGCGTCGACTTGCCCGAGCCGGCGACGCCGGTGATCTCGACGAGGAAGGGGCGCGTGCCGTCGGTCATCGTCAGGCGAGCCCGAGCACGGAGCGGACGGTGCCGAACCGGAACTCCCGCAGCAGCCGACGCAGCCGGTCCTCCACCCTTCCTAGCCCGTGGTAGTGGCGGTACGCGGCGAGCCGTCCGACCGGAAGGACCGGCTGGCCCGGGTCGATCTCCCACGGGTGCACGTACAGCATCGTGGGCCGGCCCTCCGAGCGCGTCACGCGGCGCATGCCCCACCGCACGTAGCCCATCGGGAGCAGCCGCAGGTACCCGCCGCCGACGAAGGGCAGGTTCCTGCCGAGCAGCCGGACGGTCGAGATCGGGAACTCCACGAGGTCCGCGCCGCCCCGCTCCTCGACCCACGGGTACCGCGCCGCGTCGGGGATGCCGTACCGGTCGTGGACGATCGGGAACACCGACGAGTCGTACCGCAGCCCCTCCTCGAGCATGACGTCGAGCGCCCACAGCGTGTCCTTCACGACCGAGTAGGTCGGCGCCCGGTACCCGAGCACGGCCTCGCCCGTGATGTCCTCGACGATGCCCTTCGCACGACGGATGTCCTCCCGGAACGCCGGAGGGCTCATCGCGGTGATCGGCCGGTGGTCGTAGCCGTGGATGCCGACCTCGTGGCCGGCGGCGAGGATGTCCTTCACGAGCTCGGGCCGTCGCTCGGCCACCCAGCCGAGGACGAAGAAGGTCCCCTGGACGCCGAACTCGTCGAGCAGCGCGAGCAGCCGCCGCGTGTTCGGCTCGACCCGCTGCTCCATGGAGCCCCAGTCGTCGGGCTCAACGACCCCCCGGAACGCCTCGACGTGGAAGTAGTCCTCGACGTCGACGCTGAAAGCGCTCACGACGTCGGGACGCGACTGGTCACGGAGGTCGGCGACCTCCTCGGGCATGGTCATGGTCACCCGAAGATAGGGAGAGGACCTCAACCACGCATGCGTGCGGCGACGTATCCCAGGTCCCTCGTGTGCATGAGGCCGGTGGCCCTCGCGAGGATCGCCGCTGGTAGCCGCCTTCGTGGGGGCACGCAGGTCGTCGTATGGACGGTGTGACGTTTTCTACCCCAATCGCCAGATGTGCCATCGCGAACCGGAAGGCGAGACTGGCCGCGGCACATACCGCGACGGGGTTCGGGCCCTTGGCCACCCGAACCACACCCCGCGCGACCGGTAGGGGGTACGTTGGCGGCGCTCCGCAAGCTCGAGATCGAGGTACCGGCACGCGGTCGGGTCTCCCCCCGGCCGCTCGCACTCAGTCTCGTCCCAGCGCTGGACGGCGTCGCACTGCTCGCCGTCGTCGTCGTCTCGGGCGGGGACCCCGTCTTCATCGCGGCCGCCATCCTCACGTTCCTGGTCCTGAACGTGGACACGTCGCGGGCCTACCGCCTGGATCCCCGGGTCGGGCACGAGATGGGATGGCTGCTCGGGCGGGTCGGCGTCCCGCTGCTCGACCTCGTCTGGTTCGCCTCCGTCGACGTCGTCCCGTGGTTCGGGCCCGTGCGTGACCTCGACCGGACGGTCGTGGCGGGCTCGCTCGGCGCGCTGATGGTGCTGTTCGGCCGCGCCATCGCGTACGCGGTCAGCCGGGCAGCGAAGTCCCGGCGCCTCATCTCGGAGCGGGCGCTCGTCGTCGGGACCGGCCCGCTCGGCGTCGAGCTGGCGATGGCGCTCGAGCGGCACCCCGAGTACGGCCTGGATCCGATCGGCTTCATCGACGGTCCGACCGCGGAGGAGCTGCCCTACCCCTTGCTCGGCGGGCCGCACGACCTCGAGCGCGTGGTCGAGGAGTTCAACGTCCACCGGATCGTGGTGGCGTTCGGGCGCGGCAAGGACCGCGACATGGCGGCGCTGCTGCGGAGCCTCGAGACCCTGCGGATCGAGGTCCACATCGTGCCCCGGTTCTTCGAGCTCGGGTCGATCCCGCACGGCGCGGCCGACGACCTCCGAGGCATCCCGCTCGTCCACCTTCGCCGTCCGGCGTTCCGGGCGCTCCCGCGTGTCTCCAAGCGCGTCTTCGACATCGCCGTCGCGACGTTCCTGCTCGTCCTGCTCTCCCCGGTCCTACTCGTCTCGGCCGTGGCCATCAAGACGACCAGCAAGGGGCCGGTCCTGTTCCGGCAGTTGCGTGTCGGCAAGCGCGGCGAGCCGTTCGAGATGCTGAAGTTCCGCACGATGACCGTCGACGAGGAGTCCGAGCCGAGCTGGACGATCGAGCACCATCGCGTGACCTCGGTCGGCAAGGTGCTGCGACGCACGAGCATCGACGAGCTCCCGCAGCTGTTCAACGTCCTGCGGGGCGACATGTCCCTCGTCGGTCCCCGCCCCGAGCAGCCCCACTTCGCCGAGGCCTTCAGCGCCTCGGTCCCGACCTACGCCGACCGGACGCGTGTCGAGGGCGGCATCACCGGGCTCGCGCAGGTCCACGGCCGGAGCCGCGACATCGACTCGATCCCCGAGCGCGCCCGCTTCGACAACTCGTACATCGAGAACCGGTCGCTGTGGGGCGACATCCTGATCCTGTTCCGGACGCTCGAGGTCGTCTTCCGGGGCGACCGGAGCTGAGCCCCGCGCCTAGCGGCCGCCGGTCGGCGTGGCCGCGGCGGCGCCCCCGGACGTCGGGTCGAACGCCGCGATCGTCCTGGCCAGGCCCTCGGCGAGCGTGACGACCGGCTCCCATCCGAGCTCCGCCCTGGCGAGGGAGATGTCGGGGCGGCGCACCTCGGGGTCGTCCACGGGGCGCTCGGTGAAGACGATCTCGGAGCGGCTCCCGGTGATGGAGCGCACGAGCTCGGCGAGCTCGAGGACCGTCACCTCGTTCGGGTTGCCCAGGTTGACCGGGCCGGTCAGGTCCGAGCCCAGCATCCGCCAGATGCCCTCGATCAGGTCGTCGACGTAGCAGAGCGACCGCGTCTGGCTCCCGTCGCCGTGGACGGTGAGCGGCTCGCCGCGCATCGCCTGGGTGACGAAGTTCGGGACCGCCCGCCCGTCGTCCAGGCGCATCCTCGGCCCGTACGTATTGAAGATGCGGATGATCTGCACGCGCATACCCCGCGCCCGGTGGTAGGCCATCGTGGCGGCCTCGGCGAAGCGCTTGGCCTCGTCGTAGACGGACCTCGGCCCGATCGGGTTCACGTTGCCCCAGTAGGACTCGGGCTGCGGATGGACCTTCGGATCCCCGTACACCTCCGAGGTCGACGCGAGGAGCACGCCGGCGCCCGTGCGCTCGGCCAGGTCCAGGCAGTGGAAGGTCCCGAGCGCGCCGACCCTGAGCGTCTCGATCGGGTGCTCGAGGTAGTCGGGGGGGGAGGCCGGCGACGCGAGGTGCAGCACCCAGTCGACGGGGCCGTCGACGGACAGCGGCTCGCTGACGTTCGCCCGCACGAACGAGAACCGGTCGTGCTCGCGCGCCGCCGCGAGGTTGTCCGCGTTGCCCGTCAGGAGGTTGTCGACGCAGACGACCGCCCAGCCCTCGGCGAGGAGCCGGTCGCAGAGGTGGGAGCCGAGGAACCCGGCGCCCCCGGCGATCACCGTCCGCGGCGTCGTCACCCGTCCAGCGTATCCGGCGTGGGGACCATGGCGCGCCGCCCGTCGCCGTCCTGGTGCTGCGAGCCCGTCGGGTGGACCGCCGGTCGACCCATCGGGTAGTACGTGAACCCGGCCTTCGCCGCCGCGTCGGCATCGAGGGCGTTCCGGCCGTCGACGATGACCGGGTACGCCATCACGCGCTTCAGCTCGGCGAGATCCAGGTCCCGGAACTCGGGCCATTCGGTCGCGACGACCAGGCAGTGGGCGCCGGAGGCGGCCTCGTACGGGCCGCTCGCGATCTCGAGCCCGGGGAGATCCTGCTTCGCGTCCGCGGCGGCCTGCGGGTCGAAGCCGACGACGTGCGCCCCGTCGTCCAGCAGGCGCCGCGCGAGCGCCAATGCGGGGGAGAACCGGATGTCGTCCGTGCCCGGCTTGAAGGCGAGGCCGAGGATCGCCACGCGCTTGTCCTCGAGGTTCCACAGGGCTTCCTCGACCTTGGCCGCCGCCGCGCCGACCGCCTCGTCGTTCAGCCGCGCGACCTCGCGCATCAGCGGGAACTCGTAGCCCAGGCGTGCCGCGAGCCGCTCGAGGGCCATGACGTCCTTCGGGAAGCAGTAGCCGCCGTACCCGAGCCCGGCGTTCAGGAAGGCCCGGCCGATCCTGGGGTCGGCGCCCATCACGTCGGCGACGGCGGTCACGTCGGCCCCGGCGCGCTCGCAGATCCTGGCGAGGGCGTTCGCGAACGAGATCTTCAGCGACAGGAACGCGTTGCTCGCGTGCTTCGCGAGCTCTGCGGTCGCGATGTCGGTCTCCATGAGCCGGTAGCCGCGGTCGGTCAGCGGCCGGTACAGGCGCCGCAGGACGTCCCGGGCGTGCTCGGACTCGACGCCGATCACGATCCGGTCCGGCACGAGGGCGTCCTGGAGCGCGGTGCCCTCGCGCAAGAACTCGGGGTTCGAGGCGACGTCGAACCGGAGCCCTGGCCGCTCGCGCGCGAGGGTGTTCCGAACGCGCTCGGCCGTGCCGGCAGGGACGGTCGACTTCTCGACGACGACGACGCCGTCGGTCGCGTGCCGGGCGATCTCGCGGGCCGAGCTCTCCATCGCGACCAGGTTCGCCTCGCCGTTCGCCCTGGCGGGCGTCCCGACGCAGACGAACACGGCCTCGGCCTCCCGGAGCGCCTCGGCGGGCTCGAGGGTGAAGGCTAGGCGTCCCGTCGCCATCTCGCGCCGGAGCGCGTCCTCGAGCCCCGCCTCGTAGAAGGGGCTCACCCCGTCTTGGAGGAGTCGGATCTTCTCGCCGTCGATGTCGGTCGCGACGACGTCGTGGCCCAGGCTCGCGAACGCCACACCGGTGACCAGCCCGACGTGCCCGGTCCCCATCACGGCTACCTTCATGACTCCCTCGTTCCTTCCCGGCGCTGCGGCCGTTGGATGGCCGGTGCGCGGTCGGGCACCCCGGTCCCGCGGCGCGGACACAGCCTAGTCATCGGTGGCCCGAGCGCCGACCGACGGGGGCCGTACGCCCGGTACCGCCGACTCCGTAGGGTCCGAGCCTTCATCCCGCACGCGCTCGACGAGGATCGGCCGGTCGCAGGCACTCGGCACCTTTCCCGCTCCCTCCCCGATCCGGATCGTGCGTGAGCTACCCTACGTCGGACCCGGGCCGAACGTACCGTCCCGGGCGTATGGCACCGCGGCGCAACTCCGCGTTACGGTGATCGACTGACGTATCTCCGGCCCGTCGAGGGCGACGCGGAACAGAGAGGGGACCTGGTGGGGGGAAGGCGCGCGCACGGATCCGGTCGGCCCGCAGACCCGGACCATAGGCATCGGACGGCACGACGTCGGTGGAGAGCGCTCGCGCTCGTGGTCGCCACCGCATCCCTGACGAGCGTCTCGGCCGTCCCGGCCTTCGCGCTGCGCTCGACCGACGACCGGGTGGGCCCCACCAGGATCCAGCGCGCGACGAGCGGGCTGCTCACGCGCGCGGTGCTCGCCAGCTCGGACACCAGCCGCCAGCGTGACGGCGGCCGCCGCGATCGTCGCGCCGCGCTCGACGCGCAGGCCCTCGCGGCCGCCGCGACCGACACCGCCACCTTGGTGCAGACGATCGACACCTCGAAGTGGAACCCGGCCAGCCCCGACCCGGCCGGCGTGACGTACCGGCCATCTCGCGACCGGCTCCTGGTGGCCGACTCGGAGGTGGACGAGAACACGGGCGCCGGCTACCACGGCGTGAACCTGTGGGAGATCACCCGGAACGGCAACGTCACGAGCACGGGGACGACCGTGCCGTTCACGAACGAGCCGACAGGTCTGGGCTTCGACCCCGGCTCCGAGACGCTGTTCGTGTCGACCGATGCCGGGAACAAGATCTGGGTGGTCCGCCCCGGCGGCGACGACCGCTTCGGAACGTCGGACGACCAGCGCACCTCGATCGACACCCGGGCCTTTGGGCTGCGGGACACCGAGGACCCCGCCTTCGATCAGAGCACTGGCCACCTGTTCTTCGTCGACGGGGTGACGACCGAGGTCTACCGGCTCGACCCCGTGGACGGCGACTTCGGCGACGGGAACGACCAGCTCCTCGGCCACTTCGACGTGGGCAAGTACGGCGCTCGGGACACCGAGGCGCTCGCGAGCGACCCGGTCCGCGACACGCTGGTCGTCGGTGACCGGCCCTCGAAGAAGATCTACGAGGTCACGAAGGACGGCGCGCTCGTCCGGATCATCGACGCGTCGAACACCGCCGGGATGCGGCGTATCTCCGGGATGAGCGTGGCGCCGGCGAGCACGGACCCCTCCGTGATGCACTACTGGATCGTCGACCGGGCCGTCGACAACGGCTCGAACGCGAACGAGAACGACGGCAAGCTGTTCGAGCTCTCGGCGCCGGGCGGTGGCGGCGGCGGCCCGACCAACACGCCGCCGGTCGTCTCGGCGGGGCCGAACCAGACGATCACGCTTCCTGCCGGCGCCGCGCTCCAGGGCTCGGTGACCGACGACGGCCTGCCCGACCCGCCGGGCGTGACGAGCAGCCTATGGTCGAAGGCGAGCGGCCCGGGGACGGTCGCGTTCGCGGATGCCGCCTCACCCGTCACGACCGCCACGTTCTCGACCGACGGCACCTACGTCCTGCGGCTCACCGCGGACGACTCCGCCGCACAGCGTTCGGACGACGTGACCGTGACCGTGCTCCCCGAGGGCGGCGGCGGTGGAGGTGGCGGCGGCGACGGCGTGATCGACGTGGCCATCGCGAGCGGCGCCGACGACGTCGAGGAGAAGGGCACGGGGAGGGTGCGGCCCGCCAGCTCCGACCTGGAGCTCGTCAACGACGGCTCGGATCAGGTCGTCGGCCTGCGATTCACCGGCGTATCGATCCCGGCCGGCTCGTCGGTCGTGAACGCCTACGTGCAGTTCCGGACCGACGAGGCGGGTTCCACCGCCACGTCGCTCGTCGTGGAGGGGGAGGCCGCGGACGACGCCGTGCCCTTCGACCCCGACGTACGGTGGCACGTCTCCTCGAGGGCTCGGACGAGCGCGAGCGTCGGATGGACGCCGTCCCCCTGGTCCACGATCGGGGAGGCCGGGCCCGACCAGCGGACCCCCGATCTCGCCGCGGTGATCCAGGAGATCGTCGGTCGTCCGGGCTGGAGCGCCGGCAACGCTCTCGTGCTGATCGTCACGGGAACGGGCAGGCGGACCGCAGACGCGTTCGAGGGCAAGGGCGCGGCGATCCTCCACGTCGAGTTCCAGTCCGCCTGAACCTGGGGCGCCGGCGAGGGTCGGCCGTGGGCGCTTCGGCTAGAGCGCGATCTCGAAGACCCTGCCGTCGTTCTCGTTGGGGTCGGCGAAGTTGTCGACCCCGCGGTCCGCGATCCACAGGTGCTTGACGTTCGGGTCCGTGCTCGCCGGCGCCCAGGCCAGGCCGGCGGGGGAGTGCAGGCCGAACCCGGTGGTGTCGTACAGCGCGACGAGCACGCCCTTGATCGTGCACTCGGTGATGTCCGAGTTCTGGCGGTTGCTCACGAGGAAGAGCGTCCCGCTCGAGTCTCGGTACTCGATCCCCTCGGGGTTCAGCTGACCCAGGGTGGACTCGGTGTCGAACCGGCGGACGCGGTCGTCGCCCGCGGGGGCGACGCCGTCGAAGATCCCGTTGCGTCCCGGCTTCAGCCGGAACACCTCGGCCTTCGTCCCGTCCGAGACGAACAGGAAGCCGCCGCCGAGCGCGACGCCCTCGGGGTCGCGCGACCCGAACGGCCGGGTCTTGAACGACCGGACCTTGTCGTCCTTCGTTCCCCACTTGTGGTCCTTACCCTTGCGGACGAAGAAGATCCGGTCCTTGTCGTCGTCGGAGACGATCAGCTGCTTCTTCGTCACCTCCAGGCCGGCCGGCTCGCTCGAGAACCTCGTGGTCTTGAACGTGCTCAGGACGTCGCCCCCGGCGTTGAATTTCCAGACGTTCCTGCCCTCGAACCACGGCGTCTCGTCGACCTCGCCGTCGGACATCAGGAGCTTCCCATCCGGCATGGCTGCCATCCCGGAGGGGTCGGGACTGGGGGGCGAGAACGAGGACGCGTCGATGACCTGGATCAGCGTGGCCGGCGTGGGGATGCCGCCCGAGGCCGTCGGGGCGCCAACGGCGACGACCCACGTCGTGGCTGCCGTCAGGGCGAGGAGCGCGCGGGCGTTGCGGGCACGCATTGACCCCGAGTGTACACAGCAACCCCGATTAGCGCTGCCGATACGATGGCGCCCGGCTGAGCGGGAGAGGTCGCGGATGCGGCGGACCGAGCGGGGCACGACGATCGGTAGCGATCGGCGCTCGCGCCTTGCTCCGCACGCCTGGGTGGACCTCTTCGGCCTCACCCTGCTCGTCCTCCTGTGCCTCGTGACCGCCGCCTCGTCCCGCGGCGACCGCAGCCGGGTCCTCCTGCTGCTGTTCGCGATCGCGGCGGCGATCGCGGTCGGTCGAATCGTCGGATCGCTGCATCGCGCGGTGGTCCCCGCGGTCGTCGTCGTGGTCGCCCTCGCCGTCGCGATCGGGGCCGCGTCCTCGGACGGGCACGGTCGGCTCACCGGGTACGACGCCGCCGTCGTGACGCTCGCCGTGATCGGCGTGATCGCGGCGGCGATGCTCGTCGTGGGCTCGATCCGCCCCCGGTGGTCCTCCGCGGTCGCGCCGGCCTGGCCACGTCCCGCGATCGGCGCGATCGCGCTCGTGTTCGTCGCGGTGCTGGCGACCACGATCGCGCTGGGCGCGACCTACCGGGATGAGCCCGAGGCGGTCCGCGTGGTGCCCGCGGAACGGGTCGCGCTCTGGCACGCAGCGCTCGAGATCCTGTCCGAGCGCCCAGTCGGGGTCGGCCCCGGGCGGTTCGACGACGTGCCGCCGCGCTTCCTGCCGGAGGGGGACGTGCGTTGGGCCGAGCACGACATCCTGCAGCAGGGCGCCGAGCTCGGCTGGGCCGGCCTGATCCTCACCGTGCTGCTGTTCCTGTGGGGGTTCGCGCGCCTGGCGCTCCATCCGGCGCCCGACGCGTACGTCGTCCTCGGGGCGCTGGCCCTCGCGGCGCTGGGGATCGCGGCCTCGGCCAGCCACGTGTTGCACGTCCCGCTCGTGCCGAGCGTAACCGCGGCGGTCGTCGGCTCGGCGCAGTCGATCGGAAGCGCGGGATCCATCCGGCCGACGCGATCGCCGATGGAGTGAGCGACCGTACGTCGTCCGTGCGGGGCGACCAGAGGAGGGGGCGACCGTTAGCCGCCCCCTCCCCGGATCGTTCAGGCAGCGGCGCCCTTCACGAACACGTTGGTGATCGCGATGCCGGTGCAAAGGAAGCTGTCGGCCGAGTTGACGAGCCCGTCCCCGTCGTCGACCCACACGCCCGTTACACCGGCGATGTTCGCCAAGGCGTCGTCCGAGTCGGCCAGCGCCTTCACGCCTCCCTGCACGATGACCTGCTTGGCCGGCTTCCCTCGGTTCCCCACCTCATTCGGGGTCAGGTACCCCTTCCACGTGAAGCCGGAGAGATCCGAGAAGCTGATCCCGCCGGACGTGCAGTCCGCGATCGCCATGGCACCCGGGAGGGCGCTCGAGCCGAGCATCTTCACGGGGCCGCCGAACGCTCCGTTCGTGCCCCACACCGGCCTAAGTGTCTTGATCGCGTCCGTCCTATCGGTACCCAGGAGCACGAACTGGAAGCCCTTGAGCTTGTCCGTCGAGGACGGGTGGAGGATGAACTGGGCCGTCGTCTTCTCACCCGCCTTGATCTGTCCCTTGAGGACCGCGAACCCCTGCATCGAGAACAAGCAGGAGGTCGAGAGCAGTGCCAGTACTCCGACCAGCGCCACGACCGCGGTCTTCTTCTTCATGCAGACTCCTCTCCCGGCGAGATGCGCGCCGAAGCCCACCCGGCCATCTGCGCGGAGCGTGACACTTCCCATGACAACGCGCAAACCGGCGGAACGCCGCGAGAACCGCGTTGACCGCCTGGCACTCACATGGGTATCCTGTTAGCACTCACGACCCCGGAGTGCTAACCGCAAGGAGGGAAGGCATGGCCAAGGAGTTCCAGCTGAAGCCGCTCGAGGACCGGATCGTGGTGAAGCCCTCGGAGGAGGAGACGACCACGGTCTCCGGCATCGTGATCCCCGACACCGCGAAGGAGAAGCCGCAGGAGGGGAAGGTGGTCGCGGTGGGACCGGGCCGCTTCAACGAGGACGGCGACGAGCGCATCCCGCTCGACCTCAAGGTCGGAGACACCGTCATCTACTCCAAGTACGGCGGCACCGAGGTCAAGGTCGAGGGCGACGAGTACCTGATCCTGTCGGGTCGCGACGTGCTCGCGGTCGTCAACAAGTAACCACCGACGCTTCGGACGAGGGCTCGCGCGCACCCGCGCCGGGTCCTCGTTCCACGAGGAGGGCCGCATGGCTGTGAAGCTGCTGAAGTTCAGCGAGGAGGCTCGGCGCGGGCTCGAGGCGGGCGTGAACAAGCTCGCCGACACGGTCGCGCTGACGCTCGGCCCAAAGGGCCACAACGTCGTGCTCGACAAGAAATGGGGACCCCCGACGATCACGAACGACGGCGTCACGATCGCGAAGGAGGTCGAGCTCGAGGACCCGTGGGAAAACATGGGCGCCCAGCTCGCGAAGGAGGTCGCCACCAAGACGAACGACGTCGCGGGTGACGGCACCACGACCGCCACGGTGCTCGCGCGCGCGATGGTCCGTCACGGGATGCGCAACGTCGCGGCCGGCGCCAACCCGATGGCGCTGAAGCGCGGCATCGAGAAGGGCGTGTCCCTGGTCGTCGAGGCGATCAAGGACCAGGCGAAGGACGTCGAGTCGCGCGAGGAGATCGCGCAGGTCGCGTCGATCTCGGCGGCCGACCCGGCGATCGGCGAGGTGCTCGCCGAGGCGCTCGACAAGGTCGGCAAGGACGGCGTCGTCACGGTCGAGGAGTCGAACACGTTCGGCATGGAGCTCGAGTTCGTCGAGGGCATGCAGTTCGACAAGGGCTACATCTCCCCGTACTTCGTCACCGACCAGGAGCGCATGGAGGCGATCCTCGAGGACCCGTCGATCGTGCTCGTGAACAAGAAGGTCGGCAGCGTCCAGGAGCTGCTCCCGCTGCTCGAGAAGGTCCTGCAGGGCGGCAAGCCGCTGCTCATCATCGCCGAGGACGTCGAGGGCGAGGCGCTCGCGACGCTCGTCGTGAACAAGATCCGCGGCACGTTCAACGCCGTCGCGGTGAAGGCGCCCGGCTTCGGCGACCGCCGCAAGGCCATGCTCCAGGACATCGCGACCCTGACGGGCGGCCAGGTCATTTCCGAGGAGGTCGGCCTGAAGCTCGAGAACGCGACGGTCGACCTGCTCGGGCACGCGCGCAAGGTCGTCGTCACGAAGGACGACACGACGATCGTCGAGGGCGCGGGCGACGAGGAAGAGGTCAAGGGCCGCATCGCGCAGATCAAGGGCGAGATCGAGAACACGGACTCGGACTGGGACCGCGAGAAGCTCCAGGAGCGTCTCGCGAAGCTCTCGGGCGGGGTCGCCGTCGTGAAGGTCGGTGCGGCCACCGAGGTCGAGCTGAAGGAGAAGAAGCACCGGATCGAGGACGCCCTGTCGGCGACCCGGGCCGCGATCGAGGAGGGCATCGTCGCCGGCGGCGGCGTCGCCCTCATCCGCACGGAGTCGGCGCTCGACAAGATCGACCTCGAGGGCGACGAGGCGACCGGAGCGAAGATCGTTCGCTCGGCGCTGTCCGCTCCGGCCAAGCTCATCGCCGAGAACGCCGGCGTCGAGGGCGCGGTGATCGTCGAGAAGATCCGCGCCGAGGGTGACCACCGCGGCTACGACGCCGCCACCGGCGAGTGGGTCGATATGTTCAAGGCCGGGATCCTCGATCCCGCCAAGGTCACGCGCTCGGCGCTGCAGAACGCGGCCTCGATCGCGGCGCTCGTGCTCACCACGGAGAGCGCCGTCGTCGAGAAGCCCGAGGAGGAGGAAGAGGCTCCGGCCGGCGGCGGTCACGGCCACATGCACTGAGATCCGCAGCGGGCGACGGAGGGGGCCGGGACGTGTCCGGCCCCCTCGTCGTTCATCCGGGCGCCCCGGTGCACCAGGTGCACCAGGACCTTGGACGATCCGGACGCCGGCGGGGCCCTCCAACCTTCCCGGGCTTGCACCGTTCCTCGGCCGGAGGTGCTGCTCCCGGCGGCGTCCGGTCGTGCGGCGACGGTAGATCCGGGGGCGTCCCCGCACATCCGACCGGAACCGTATCCGGGCTACGGCAGCGGCACGGGTCTCCGGCTGGTGCTACTCGGGCTGGCGCTCGAGCCCGGTCTTGGCCATCCCGACGACCAGGCCGACGGCGTAGGCCGCGGCGGCCGCGGAGAGGAACCACCAGAGCCGGGGGGAGCGGCCGTCCATCAGCCCGGCGATCGCCGCCCCGGCCCCCAACACCGCGATGCCGGCGGCGGTGATGACGAACCCCCACGAGAACCACCACCGGGTCTCGATCTGCACGGCCACGAGCACGTACATCATCGCGAACCCGAGGGCCTGCACCGCGGACATCCGCACCCACGCGTACTCGACGAGCGGCACCTGGTCGCCGAGCGTCTCGGTCACCCACGCCGGGAACAACCCGGCAGCGACCGCCCAGACGAGGAGCCCGGCCGCCTCGAGGTACAGCACCCTGCGCAGGAGGTTCACGGCCGCATATCCTCCCACGTCGGGGTCGGGGCGCCTTGGTAGGATGAGCGCTCGGGAGCCCCCCACGGGCTCCCGTTCCGTGACCACCCGACCCACGAGGGAGCACATGACGGACACCCCCCGGGTCGCGGTGATCGGGCTGGACTGCGCGACCCCCCAGCTCCTCCGCGACCTCAAGGCCGAGACCCCGAACCTGCACGCGCTGATGGACCAGGGCATGCACGGGGATCTCGAGAGCATCACCCCGCCGATCACCGTTCCGGCCTGGGCGTGCGCGATGACCGGCAAGACCCCGGGCCAGCTCGGGATCTACGGGTTCCGCAACCGCAAGGACACCAGCTACGAGGGTCTGGCGCTCGCCCACTCGGGCTCGGTGAAGGAGCCGGCGGTGTGGGACGCGCTCGGCCAGCAGGGCCTCCGCTCGATGCTGATCGGCGTCCCGCCGAGCTTCCCGCCGCCGAAGGACTTCCCCGGCTGGCGCGTCGGCTGCTTCCTGACGCCGCCCTCGGCCGAGCGCTTCGCCTTCCCGCAGTCGCTCGAGGCGGAGATCGCCGAGGAGCTCGGGCCCGAGAAGGAGTACATCTTCGACATCCCGGACTTCCGGCGCGCCGGCTACGACGTCGCGCTCGACCAGGTCTTCAAGATGACCGAGCGCCGGTTCCAGGTCGGCCGACGCCTCGCGACGAACAAGCCCTGGGACTTCTTCATGCTGTGCGAGATCGCCCCCGACCGGCTCCACCACGTGTTCTGGCAGCACTACGATCCGACGCACCCGCTCTACGAGCCGGGGAACAAGTACGAGACCGCGTTCCACGACTACTACCGGTTCCTGGACCGGCAGGTGGGCTCGCTCCTGGAGGTCCTGCCGGACGACGCCGTCACGATCGTGATGAGCGACCACGGCGCGCGACCGATGATGGGCGGCCTGTGCTTCAACGACTGGCTGATCCGCGAGGGCTACCTGACGCTCGAGGAGATGCCCTCGAAGGTCATCCCGATCAAGGAGGCGAAGATCGACTGGAGCCGGACCGTCGCCTGGGGCGACGGCGGGTACTACGGCCGGCTCTTCCTGAACGTCAAGGGACGCGAGCCCCAGGGCCAGATCGAGCCGGCCCGGTACGAGTCCGTGCGCGACGAGCTGATCGAGAAGCTCGAGGCGACGCCCGGGCCGGACGGCGAGCCGCTCGGCACGAAGGTCTTCAAGCCGCAGGACGTCTACCCGGACGTCAAGGGGGTCGCGCCCGACCTCATCGTCTACTTCGGCGACCTCGCGTGGCGTTCGGTCGGCTCGGTGGGGAACCAGAGCATCTACACGTACGAGAACGACACGGGCCCCGACGGGGCCAACCACGACCGGGCGGGCATCTTCTCGATGACCGGGCTCCCCGGCCAGCAGGTCGGCGAGGTCGCCGGCCTGAACCTCGTCGACGTCGGCCCGTCGATCCTGCGTCTCTATGGCATCGAGGCGCCCGAAGGGGCGGTCGGAAGGAGCTTCCTGTGACGCACCATCCCGAGCAGAAGGGCTTCACGGTCTGGTTCACCGGGCTCTCGGGCTCGGGCAAGTCGACGATCGCCGAGATGCTGTACCACGAGTTCCAGGCGCGCGGGATGAAGACCGAGATCCTGGACGGCGACGTCGTGCGCCAGAACCTGAGCAAGGGTCTGGGGTTCAGCAAGGAGGACCGCGACACGAACATCCTGCGGATCGGGTTCGTCGCGAACCTGCTCACCCGCAACGGCGTCGCCGCGATCTGCTGCCCGATCAGCCCGTACAAGGCGACCCGGGACGCGAACCGCGAGCTGATCGGCGACTTCGTCGAGGTCTACGTGCACGCGACGCTCGAGGAGCTGGCCTCCAACCGAGACCCGAAGGGCCTGTACAAGAAGGCCATGGCCGGCGAGATCAAGGGTTTCACCGGCGTGGACGATCCCTACGAGGTCCCCGAGAACCCCGAGCTCGTGGTCGACACGATGGTCGAGTCGCCCGAGCAGTCCCTCCAGAAGGTCCTGACGAAGCTGAAAGACCTGTGCTACCTCGAGGACGACTCGATCGTCGTCCAGGGCGACCGCCTGCACTCTGGCATGACCGACCTGCGGGTCCACGACACGGGGCACGTCGTCAAGGAGCACTGAACCGGCCCGTCGCCGAAGGAGTTCGAGCTCGGGCGAGCTCGAACTCCATCCCTTGAGCCAGAAGGCCCCACGCTCGATCAGCCTCGTCTCACGTTCCCGCCGCCGTGATCCCGGGGACGGATGAGCCCCGGCGCCGGCTCCACGGGTCCGAACCGGACCTGGCCACGGTCCCTGCCAGGCCGGATGGACACCGCTGCCGCCGCACCCTCCCGGGGCACGGTCTGCGCTTCAGGGGAGCTGCGGCGGCCCATCGCGAACCCTGTCCCCCATAGCGTTCCGGCGAGCAGGAGCGCCAGCGCGAGAGCCCGCCATCGGGGAGCGCGATCGATGTGTGTCGCCCGCAGCGTCCCACCGCTCGCGAACATCGCCTTCCTCCTTCCGTCCGACCTCGATCCGATCCGCCGACGGTAGGTCGTGCAGGAGGCGAGGGAATCGGGGAAGACCCTTGCCGTGATGCCTATCGCTCGTGCTCGCTCGGCGCGACCAGATCCCTGATCAGCTCGGCGCGCGAGCGGACTCCGAGCTTGCGGAACACGCGCGATAGGTTCGCCTCTACGGTCTTGATCGAGATGAACATGGCGTCAGCGATCTCACGGTTGGTCCTGCCCCGGGACGCGAGCTCGGCCACGCGACGCTCGGTGGGTGTGAGGCCGCCACGGCCGATGGCCGTCCCGCCGACCCGATCGAGCGCCGCGCGTGCCCGCTCTGCCCAGAGGCGCGCCCCGAGACCCTCGAAGATCGCGAAGGCTTCACCGAGCGACTCGCGCGCCGCGCCCTTGCGTCGCGCTCTCCGTTCGACCTCCCCTTTCACGAGGAGCGTCCGCCCCCGCTCGAACGGCTGCGGCGCTCGCGCGTGCAGCGCGAGCGCGCTTGGGAACGCATCCAAGGCTCTGTCGAGGTCGCCTCTCGCCGCCAAGATCAGCCCGCGGCACCGTCCGGCGGCCGCTCTCGCCCACGGCCTGCGCTGGTCATCGGCGTGAGCCTCGAGGGCTGCGACGAGCACCTCGGCACGGGGGGTATCACCCATGGAGACCAGGGCCTCGATCGCATCCGGGACGCACGGGATCACGCCCGGCTCCGGGCTACCCATCCGCTCGAGGTAGGCGAGCACGGGCTCGAGGTGCTCGAGCGCGCCGGTGGGGTTCGAACGCGAGAGCTCGAGGAGTCCGAGCACCCACCGGTTCTCGCTCGTGTAGAAGGGATCGTCGTTCGCGATCGAGATCCGCAGTCCCTCTTCGGCATCGGATCGTGCCATCTCGACGTCGCCGCGAAGGGCAGCGGCGAGGGCTCGATGGAACAGGTGATGTCCCGACCCGACGACGCGACCGGATTCCAGGCCGATCTCGTGCGCTTCCTCCGCGTACCTCGTCGCGGTCGCCCAATCACCGGCCCGACATCCCACCTCGCTCAGGTACGCGAGGATCTCGTCCCGAACGAGGTACCGCCCTCGCTCCTCGAGCCCGTGGAGCTCCTGTTGGAGGGTCGTTCGTGCCGCATCCAGCTCACCCGCCCAGAGCAGCTGCAGCCCGTGGTTGGTCCTGACCGAGGTGTAGACGGTGGTTTCGAGGCCGCCCGCCTTCGTGGCTGTGAGGTCGTGCAGGCGTTCGGCTTCGGACATGAGCGCGTCCGCGGGTCGACCCGACAGGAACTCCACCATCCCGAGGGTCGCCAGGGAGTCGGCTCGTGTCGCCAGCGACGCTGTACTTCGAGCATGCTCCGAAGACGCCATGGCACGATGTGAGGCGGCGGCGAGGTCTCCTCGATAGATCGCGACCCAGGCCAGGTGCTCGTTCGCGCCCGCGAGGAGGTCCTCGTCCCCTTCGGCCTCGGAGATGGCCAGCTCACAGAGCGTCCCCACCTGGCGCAGATCCATCCAGCTGTGCGAGGCGAGGAGGAAGCGGATCCGAGCCCGATCGAGGCCCGGCGACGCGGACCCGATGGCCTCCTCGAACAGCGCCATCGCCTTCACCACGTCTCCGGCGTCGAAGTTGTGTTGGGCCGCGTGCACCGTCCGCATCCGGAGAGCGCCGGTCTCCCGCGGCGGGGTGAGGCGACGCGCGAGCTCCGCGAGCTCGGCTGCGGCATCCGGTGCCCCCCGGCCACGTGCATGCTCGGCTGCTTCGTCCAACGCTTGCGCCACCAGCGGATCGGGCCCTTCGGACGCGAGCGCCAGGTGTCTCGCACGCTCCTCGGGATCGTCGACGTGGTCGGCAAGTCCCCGATGGATCTTCCTCCGTTCCTCCGCCGTCATGGAGGCGTACGCGGCCGATGCGAGCAGTGGGTGGGAGAACCGGATCGCATCGCCCTCGACGCTCACGAGGCCGGCGGCTTCCGCGATGGTGAGGGCGGAGCCGGCGCATGCGCCGAGACCCGATGCCGAGCGGACCACCGCGAGCGTCGGGCGGGACATCGACGCCGCGACGAACAGGATCTTCCGAGACGCCGTCGGCAGCGCGGCCAGCCGTCCTCCGAGCAGATCCGCCAGGTCATCCGGCACCGGGAGGGCCTCCCCCGGTCTGGGTGCCCCCCGACGAAGGATCTCGCGCGAGATCTCGATCGCGTAGAAGGGGTTCCCCGCCGCTGCCTCGTTCACCCGGGGGATGAGCGGATGCGGCAGATCGGCCCCGAGCCGAGCTCGGATCACGAGTCGAAGCTCTTCCGAGCGCATCGGGCCGAGCGTGACCCGATCGACCCGTTCGGCGACCAGTGCCCGCTCCATGAGCCCAGGCATCGGACTGCCCGTCCCGAGACGGACGGAGGCGAGCAAGCCGACGGGCGCCTCGGCGAGACGCCGCAGACAGAACTCCAGCACCCTGCCCGAGGAGGCGTCCACCCACTGCAGGTCGTCGATCGCGATCACCACCGGGTGGTCGGTCGCGGCCGAACGGAGGACGCTGAGCGCGGCGACCGCGACCGCTCGACGATCAAGCGACGGACGCGTCGATCCGCGGCGCATGAGCGCCGCCTCGAGCGCTGCCCGCTGCGGGTCGGGAAGGGTCGGAAGCGCATCGTCGACGACCGGCTCGAGGAGGTCGCTCAGGGCGGCGAGAGAGAGCTTCGCCTCCGATCCGCCGGCCCGCGCCGTCAAGACGCGCGCTCCGAGAGCGCGTGCCTGCTCCACGCAGGCCTGCCAGAGCGTGGTCTTCCCGATCCCGGCCTCGCCCTCCATCAGGAGTGCGGTCGGCCCCTTCGGCACGTTGTCGAGGAAGCGGGCGATGGACTCGAGCTCACGCTCTCGCCCTACGACATGGGCCGGGACCCCCACCTCTCCGCATCGTAGGCCTCGCGACGCTCGTCGACGAGTCCCGAAGTCCTGAACGATCAGCGGCCAGCCCTGCGTGTTGACGCGGCCATGCGGAGGTGATGGCCGTGTGTCCTCACCTGAGGAGTTTTGCGAGCATGGCGTGGAAGCGCTCGGTGTGCGCGCGCCGCTGCGTCAGTGCGGCAGTCCGGGTCCGTCATAGCGAACGCATCCCCGTGACGCGACACCGCGTCTGGCCACCGGGGGCGTGGTACCTTCCTGCCATGTAGAGGCTCGACGCCCATCCGTCCGCGGGTGGGCGTCTCTGCGTATCCGGGGGAGACGCATGGAGATCGAGATCGGCAAGGGGAAGGTCGCCCGCAGGGCGTACGGGTTCGACGAGGTCGCGATCGTGCCCTCGCGGCGCACCCGCGACCCCGACGACGTCGACATCTCCTGGGAGATCGACGCCTACACGTTCCCGCTGCCGATGATGGCGAGCGCGATGGACGCCGCCGTGAGCCCCGCGACGGCCATCCAGATCGGTCGTCTGGGCGGTCTGGCGTGCCTGAACCTCGAGGGCCTCTGGACGCGGTACGAGGATCCGACGCCGGTGTACGAGGAGATCGCCTCGCTGCCGGACGAGAAGGCCACCCGCCGGATGCAGGAGCTGTACCAGGAGCCGGTGAAGGAGGAGCTCATCGGCCGGCGGATCCAGGAGATCAAGGATGGCGGGGTCACGTCTTGCGCCTCGCTCACGCCCCAGCGCGTGGCGCGCTTCCAGCAGCTCGTGCTCGACGCCGGGCTCGACGTCCTGGTGATCCAGGGCACGGTCGTCTCGGCCGAGCACGTGAGCTCGCACTCGGAGCCGCTGAACCTCAAGGAGTTCATCCGCACGTTCGACCTGCCGGTGATCGTCGGCGGGTGCGCCTCGTACACGACCGCGCTGCACCTGATGCGGACCGGCGCGATCGGCGTGCTCGTGGGCGTCGGACCGGGGAACGCGTGCACGACGCGCGGGGTGCTCGGGGTGGGCGTGCCGCAGGCAACGGCGATCGCCGATGCCGCCGCCGCCCGGATGGAGCACCTGCGAGAGACCGGCCGTTACTGCCACGTCATCGCCGACGGCGGGATGCGCACCGGTGGCGACGTCGCGAAGGCGATCGCCTGCGGGGCGGACGCCGTCATGATCGGCTCGCCGCTCACGCGCTCGTACGAGGCCCCCGGACGCGGCTACCACTGGGGCATGGCGACGTTCCACAGCACGCTGCCCCGCGGCGCCCGTGTCCAGACGCAGCAGGTCGCGAGCCTCGAGGAGATCCTGCTGGGCCCGGCGCACGAGAACGACGGCACGTTCAACCTGTTCGGCGCGCTCCAGACGTCGATGGCCACGACCGGATACGCGACGATCAAGGAGTTCCAGAAGACGGAGCTTGTGGTCGCGCCGTCGATCAAGACCGAGGGCAAGACGTACCAGACGCAGCAGCGCGTGGGGATGGGGCACTGACGGGGTGAGCGCGCAGCAGCCCAGGCCGGTCCTCGTCGTCGACCTCGGCGCGCAGTACGCGCAGCTCATCGCGCGGCGGGTCCGCGAGTGCCACGTCTACTCCGAGATCGTCGCGCACGACGCGCCGGTCGAGGAGATCCGCGCGCGGCGCCCGGCGGGCCTGATCCTCTCGGGCGGGCCGGCGTCGGTGTACGAGGCGGGCGCGCCCTCGGTCGATCCTGCCCTGTTCGAGCTCGGCGTGCCGGTGCTCGGGATCTGCTACGGGCACCAGCTGATGGCGCGGGCGCTCGGCGGCGAGGTCGAGGCCACCGGCCAGCGCGAGTACGGCGGCACGACGCTCCGTGTGACCGAGCGCGGCGCGCTGCTGCGGGACCTCGCGCCCGAGGAGCCCGTGTGGATGAGCCACGGGGACGCCGTCACCCGTGCGCCGCAGGGCTTCCGGGTCACGGCGCACACCGACCGGATCCCGATCGCGGCCATGGAGGACCCCGAGCGCGGGCTGTTCGCGGTCCAGTTCCACCCGGAGGTCGCGCACACGCCGAAGGGCACGGCCGTCATGAAGCGCTTCCTCTACGACGGCTGCGGGCTGCTCCCCGACTGGACCCCAGCGAACGTGATCGAGCGCAGCGTCGAGGCGATCCGCGCGCAGGTCGGTGACGCGCAGGTGCTCTGCGCGCTGAGCGGCGGCGTGGACTCGGCGGTCGCGGCGCTGCTCGTGCACAAGGCGGTGGGGGAGCAGCTGACGTGCGTGTTCGTCGACACCGGCCTGCTGCGCGAGGGCGAGCCCGAGCAGGTCGAGGAGACCTTCGGTCTGCACTTCCGAGTGCCGCTCGTGCACGTGAAGGCCGCCGATCGGTTCCTCGCGCGGCTCGCCGGCGTCACCGACCCCGAGACCAAGCGCAAGCGCATCGGGGAGGAGTTCATCCGCGTGTTCGAGGAGGTCGCGCGCGAGCACGCCGACGCCCGTTTCCTGGTCCAGGGGACGCTGTACCCGGACGTGATCGAGTCCGGCTCGAAGACCGCCGCCACGATCAAGAGCCACCACAACGTCGGCGGGCTGCCCGAGGACATGGACCTGGAGCTCGTCGAGCCGCTCCGAGACCTGTTCAAGGACGAGGTCCGCCGCGTCGGCGCCGAGCTCGGCCTGCCCGAGGAGATCGTGCAGCGCCAGCCGTTCCCCGGTCCCGGCCTCGCGGTCCGGATCGTGGGCGAGGTCACCGCCGAAACGCTCGCGATGGTCCGGGGCGCCGATCGCGTCGTCCGCGAAGAGATCCGGCGCGCCGGGCTCGAGCGCGAGACCTGGCAGGCGTTCTGTGTCCTCCTCGCCGAGGTCCGAAGCGTCGGCGTGATGGGCGACGGGCGCACCTACGAGCACCCGGTGATCCTGCGCGCCGTCACGAGCGAGGACGCGATGACCGCGGACTGGGCGCGACTGCCAGACGAGGTCCTCGACCGGATCGCGAGCCGCGTGATCCGCGAGGTCCCCGGCGTGAATCGGGTCGCGTACGACGTCACGAGCAAGCCCCCGGGCACCATCGAATGGGAGTGAGACGGAGCCGACGCGCGCTGCCCGCGCTGGCGGCGCTGGCGCTCGTGCTGGGCTCGGCCGCGTGCACGTCGGGCTCCGAGCCGGCCTCGGCCGCGTCGCGCTCGGGCGGCGGGCCCTCGCGGAGTCCGACGGCGACGCCGTCGCCCGAGGGCGACGAGGTCCGCACGGCGGTCGGCGGCATCTCGACCGTCCGTCGCGAGGTCGTCCTGCCGCCCGATCTCCTGCCGTACCCGTACACGACGCCGACGCCCTCGCCCGAGCGCACCGAGCTCGACGGCACGTACATCCGCATCGTCACGTTCGAGGACGCGGGCGGCTTCCGGTACGCGATCCCGCGGCGTTGCCTGCGCTGTATCCCGTACAAGCTCGATCCCGGCGTCCACACGCTCGTGATCCATGAGGGCGCCTTCTACGTGAGCCACCAGCTCTCGGGGTTCACGGATCTCGGTCACGTCCAGGTCGAGGCGGAGCGCGCGACCTTCTTCAACGATCCGATCTGCCCGCAGGCGCGCGGCGTCTTCGCCTGGGCGCTCGAGGGCAAGGAGCTGCGCCTTTCGCTCGTCGAGGACCCGTGCTTCCCCGGCCGGGCCGAGGACCTCACGTTCTCCCCGTGGATCCGGGTGGACCCGTGCGTGTACCGGATCGACGACCTGTGGCCGGCCGCGCTCGGCTGCGCCTGACTCAGCGGTCGACGCGGTCCGCGAACACGACCAGGCGCTGCGACGCCGAGAAGCGCGGGTTGCACGTCGTGAGGACCAGCGTCGGCCGCTTCGTCTGGTCGAGCACCCGGCTCTCGGTGGGCAGGATGATCTCGCGGCGGGTCACCCGGTACTCGAAGACGCCGTACTCGGTCTCGAGCGTGATGAGGTCGCCCTCGCGGAGCTTGTCGAGCGACCAGAACGGCGCCCCGTACGTGGTCCGGTGCCCGGCGATCCCGACCCGACCGGAGTCCTCCCACGGGTACGCCGTCTGCGTGTAGTGCCCGGGGCCCTTCTTCAGCGACTCGGTGCCGGTGCCCTCGACGACGACCATGTCCAGGTCGATCCTCGGGATGACCAGGATCGCGACGGCCCTGCCCGGGATCTTGACGACCTCCTCGGCCGACGGTCCCGCCGAGGGGTCCCGCGTCCCGATGGTCGTCTCGAAGCCCTCGCGGAGATCGGACTGGGCGCGGTTCGTGGTGAGCCCCGTGCCCCAGAGCAGCCAGCCGAGGTACCCGCCGATCGAGACCGCAGCCAGCAGGAACAGGACGCCGACGACCCGCAGGATGCGTCCGGGGCGGCCACGGCGCCGCGGCGTCTCCTCGACGTCGGAGAGCGCGTCGCCCGGCACGGTCCTCGAGTCCTGCATCGTTCCAGTGTCGCAGAGTTGGGGCGCCGACTTGAGCGTCTCGGAGGCACCCTAGAATCTCCCCGTGGCCACCGTTTCCCCCCTGCTCGAGTCGCTCAACCCCGTCCAGACCGAGGCCGTCCTGCACACGCAGGGCCCGGTCCTGATCGTCGCGGGCGCCGGCTCGGGCAAGACCCGGGCGCTCACGCACCGGATCGCGTACCTGATCCGCGAGCACGGGGTGAGCCCGTACGCGATCCTGGCGATCACGTTCACGAACAAGGCCGCGCGCGAGATGGCCGAGCGCGTCGAGGGCCTCCTCGGCGAGCGCATCGCGAGCGGGATGTGGATCCTGACGTTCCACTCGGCGTGCGCGCGGATCCTCCGACGCGAGCACGAGCACCTCGGCCTGCCGAGCAGCTTCACGATCTACGACGAGGGCGACACCGAGCGCCTCATCGTCGGCCTCCTGAAGGACCTGAACCTGGACCCGAAGCGCTTCCCGCCGCGGGCGATGGCGGCCGCGATCGGAAGGGCGAAGGACCACGTGGTGTCGGCGAGCGAGTTCGCGTCTGCCGCCGGCAACTTCTACGAACAGACGATCGCCAGGGTCTACGCGGCCTACGAGGAGCGCAAGCTCGCGGCCGGTGCGCTCGACTTCGACGACCTGATCTCCGAGGTCGTGCGGCTGTTCCGCGAGCATCCCGCCGTGCTCGAGCACTACCAGGAATGGTTCCGCTACATCCTGGTCGACGAGTATCAGGACACGAACCGAGCGCAGTACCAGCTCGTGAACCTGCTCGCGGCGAAGTACCGGAACGTCTGCGTCGTCGGCGACGCCGACCAGGGCGTGTACTCGTGGCGCGGCGCGACGATCCAGAACCTCCTGGACTTCGAGCGCGACTACCCCGACGCGGCCGTCTTCCTGATGGAGCAGAACTACCGATCCACGTCGAACATCCTCGCGGTCGCGAACGCGCTCATCGAGCACAACCTCCAGCGCAAGCCGAAGAGCCTGTGGACCGAGACCGAGGGCGGTGAGCTCGCCGTGCGCTTCCGCGCCGACAACGAGCACGAGGAGGCCCTGTTCGTCGCCGAGGAGACGCACCGGCTCGTCGAGGAGGAGGGCTACCGGTACGCGGACGTCGCCGTCTTCTACCGGACGAACGCGCAGAGCCGCGTGCTCGAGGACGTGTTCATGCGCGCCGGCACGCCGTACCGCGTCGTGGGCGGCGTCCGGTTCTACCAGCGCAAGGAGATCAAGGACGTGCTCGCGTACCTGCGGCTGCTCGTGAACCCGCAGGATGTGGTCGGCGCCCGTCGCGTGGTCAACACGCCGAAGCGGGGCATCGGCGACCAGACCGTCGCGGCGCTCGAGGGCTTCGCGGTCGTCGAGGACATCCCGTTCCTCAAGGCGTGCCGGCGCGTGGACGAGATCTCGACGCTCCAGCCGCGAGCCATGGGCGCGGTCGCCGGGTTCATCGACGTGATGGACCGGCTGCAGGAGGCGCTCGACTCGGGCGCCGGACCCCAGCGGATGGTCGACGCGGTGGCGACGGAGTCTGGCTACCTGCTCGAGCTCGAGGCGGAGCGCACGGTCGAGGCCGAGGGGCGGATCGAGAACATCCGCGAGCTCGGCGGCGTCGCGGCCGAGTTCGAGGCGCGGCTCCCCGAGGGTGAGCTGACCGACTTCCTCGAGTCCGTCTCGCTCGTCTCGGACCAGGACGAGTACGACGAGGAGGCCGGCAGCGTCACGCTCATGACCCTCCACATCGCGAAGGGGCTGGAGTTCCCGGTCGTGTTCATCATCGGGATGGAGGACGGGGTCTTCCCCCACTACCGCTCGATGGGCGACCAGGCGGAGCTCGAGGAGGAGCGCCGGCTCGCGTACGTCGGCATCACGCGCGCGCAGCAGCGCCTGTACCTGTGCCATGCATGGAGCCGCACGCTGTTCGGCACGACCTCGTACAATCCGCCGTCGCGGTTCCTCGGCGAGATCCCGAGCGGGCTCCTACGCTCGCTCGAGGCCGACGAGGAGGAGGGCGGGGCGATCATCGGGGCGGGCGGCCGCTCGCCGATCCGCGAGGCCGTCGTCACCGGCCGGCGCCAGCCGCTGGAGATCGGCGCCGGCGACACGGTCCTCCACGACAAGTGGGGCGAAGGGGTGGTGTTGGACGTGAGCGGGGTCGGCTCGGACGCCGAGGCGACCGTGCGCTTCGAGGACGCGGGAGAGAAACGGCTGCTCCTGGCGTACGCTCCGCTCCGGAAGGGATGAGTCGCCACCGTCGTCACGGCGCGCTCGGGCTGACGCTCCTGGTGGGCGTCGTGGTCTCGTGCGGCTCGGTGGAGGCGTCGCTCCCACGTTCCGAGCGTGCCGCCGCGACCTTCGAGCTCGCCGCCGTGGCCGCCGAGGCCTGCTCGATCTCGGGCACGAGGGGCGATGACGTCCTGCGGGGCACGTCGCAGGGCGACACGCTGTGCGGGCTGGGCGGCCACGACGTCCTGATCGGGAGCGGGGGAGGCGACACGCTGATCGGCGGCCCGGGTAGCGACGGGCTCTACGGCGGCGGCGGCGCGGACTCGCTCGATGGCGGCGGCGATATCGACCTCCTCGATGGAGGGCCGCGTCGTGATGTCTTGGACGGCGGCGCCGGTGGCGACCGGTGCCACGCGAGGCAGCACGACCGCGCGACCAGCTGCCGGGGGCCGGGGTCGTCGCCCGTGATCGCTGCCGCCGGCGACATCGCATGCCCGCCGGGCGCCTCGCCCAGCGAGACCGCGTGTCAGCACGAGGCGACCTCGAGACTACTCGCACGGCGCGATCCCTGGCTCGTGCTCACGCTCGGCGACAACCAGTACGACGACGGAGCCCTCGAGGACTTCCGGCGGTCCTACTCGGCGTCGTGGGGGCGCGTGAAGGCGATCACGCGGCCCTCGGTCGGCAACCACGACTACCACGTCGCCGACGCGAGGGACTACTTCTCGTACTTCGGCCCGCCCGCGGGCCGGCGCGGCAGGGGGTACTTCAGCTTCGACGTCGGCGATTGGCACGTGGTCGCGCTCAACTCGAACTGCGGCGAGGTCGGCGGCTGCGAGCGGGGCTCGCGCCAGGAGAAGTGGCTCCGGCAGGACCTGGCCGCGCATCCGTCGACGTGCACCCTGGCCTACTGGCACCACCCGAGGTTCTCCTCGGGGCTCCACGGCAACAACGCGACCTCGGCCGCCTTCTGGCGGGCCCTGTACGAAGCGGGCGCCGACGTCGTCCTGAACGGGCACGACCACACGTACGAGCGGTTCGCACCACAGGATCCGAGGCAACGCGCCGACGGCAACGGCATCCGCGAGTTCGTCGTCGGGACCGGTGGCCGGAACCTCTACACGTTCGGTGCTCCGGAGCCCAACAGCCAGGTGCGCAACAACGACACGTTCGGCGTGCTCGAGCTGAGCCTACGCGCCGACGGCTACGACTGGCGGTTCGTGCCCGCCGCGGGCGGGTCGTTCGAAGACTCGGGCAGCGACACGTGTAGCGCATGACGCCGCTGTTCGATCTCGCCCGCTCCGACTGCGAGCGCACGGGCGCCGGCCTGCTCGCCCAGCCGGTCAACACGGTCTCGAGCCTGGCCTACCTGCTGGTGGGGCTGTGGATCCTCGGCCTCTCGGCCAGGTCGCCGGGTCGGCGGGTCGAGCTGGCGGTCTTCGGCGTGGCGGTCGCACTGAACGCCGTCGGGGGCCTCGCGTTCCACGGCGTGCAAGCGTGGGGGGCGCGCTGGATCCACGACGTCTCGATCATCGCGGTGCTCGGGTTCGTCGTGGCGTTCGGCGCCGCCCGGCTCCTCGAACGCCCGACGCGGTGGACGATGATGGCGTTCGGGACCGGCCTGGCGGCGCTCGGCGCGGTGATCGCCCTGTGGCCGGGAACGGTGCAGGGGCTCTCGGGGGTGCTGGCCGTGGCCGCCGGCGCGACCGAGGTCGTCGAGTACCGGCACGAGATGCCCGGTCTCCGGCGCGAGGGCTTCACGGCTCGCCGCCTGGCGCGTCTGTCGGTCCTGGCGGTGCTGGGCCTCGCGTCGGCCGCGTTCCTCGTCGGCCGAACCGACGCCTGGCTCTGCAATCCCGAGAGCACGTTCCAGTGGCACGCGATCTGGCACCTGCTCTCAGCCGTGGCGATGGGGCTCTACGCGTACGGCGCGATCGAGCCGCACCCGTCGACCCCGGTCAGTGCAGCTCGAGCCGCCTGAGGCCGCGCTCCGGATCCCACGCGAGGGCGTGGCTGCCCTCGCCGAAGACCGTGAGGCCCGCCGAGGTCACGTCCACCGAGAAGCAGTGGAACTCGGGCTCGTCGGGCGCCCAGTCGATCCGCGCCGAGATCGCCTCCCGGAACGCCTGCCGCACGGCGGGGTCCCGCTCGTCCACGACGCGCCCGTACAGCTTGATGTCGCCGCCGGGGTTCATGCGGCCGCCCGGCGCGCTGTGGACGACGACCCGGGGGTCACGCAGGAGGTCGAGCGCCTTCTTCGAGCGCCACATCATCGAGACGAACAACCTGTCCGCCCCGAAGTCGGGCTCGTTCGGGCTGATCCGGGGCGAGCCGTCCTTGCGGATCGTGCCGACGAGGACGACCTGGTCCTTCGCGAACCGCTCCCTCGCCGGCCCGGCGATCTCGGGGCACGCCCGCTCGAACGTGTCCCAGCGCATGGATCACCCTCCGGGGACGGGATCGGGGAGAGGTTCCCCTCGCTCGAACGCGCTGATGTTCGCCAGCGTGGTCTCGGCGATCTCGCGCAGGGCGTCCTCGGTGAAGAAGCCCTGGTGCGCGGTCACGAGGACGTTGGGGAACGTGAGGAGCCGCATGAGGACGTCGTCGAGGATGATCCTCGCCGAGAGGTCCTCGAAGAAGACCCCGGCTTCCTCCTCGTACACGTCCAGGCCGACCGCGCCGATCTGCTCGCGCTTCAGTCCGTCGAGGACGGCGCCCGTGTCGACGAGGCCGCCCCTGCTCGTGTTGATCAGCATCGCGCCGGGCTTCATCCTCGCGACGGCGCCGGCGTCGATCAGGTGGTGCGTCGCCGGCGTGAGCGGGCAGTGCAGCGAGATGACGTCCGAGCCTCGCAACAGCTCGTCGAGCGGCACGTACTCGACGCCCGCCGAGCGCATCTCCTCGTTCGGGACCGGGTCGAACGCGGTCACCCGACACCCGAACCCGAGCATGATCCGCGCGAAGGCGCGGCCGATCGCGCCGGTGCCGACGACGCCGATCGTTCGCGCATTGAGGTCGAAGCCGAGGAGTCCGTCCAGCGAGAAGTTGCCCTCGCGCACCCGCGCGTAGGCGCGGTGGATCTTCCGGTCGAGCGCCAGGATCAGGGTGACGGCATGCTCCGCCACGGCGTGGGGTGAGTACGCCGGGACGTGGGTCACCGCAAGGCCCAGCCGGGCGGCCGCCTTCACGTCGACGTGGGTGTAGCCGGCCGAGCGGAGCGCGAGCAACCGGGTGCCGGAATCGGCGAGCCGCTGTACGACGGGCTCGTCCAGCTCGTCGTTCACGAACGGGCATACGGCCGGGTACCCCTCGGCGAGGGCCACGGTGTCGAGCGTGAGCCGGGGCTCGAGGAACACGAGCTCGTGCCCGTACCTGGCGTTCGCGGCCCCGAGGAAGTCGATGTCGTGGGGCTTCGAGCTGAAGACGGCGACGCGCATGGTCTCAGCGGAACAGCGCGAGGTAC
>Ga0105100_10000299_pt1 | contig 28928 bp, 27 predicted proteins | sample PPLLak12cMay2015_2_FD_87033 | JGI IMG/M metagenome (GOLD analysis project Ga0105100, IMG submission 87033) | Freshwater sediment microbial communities from Prairie Pothole Lake near Jamestown, North Dakota, USA - PPLs Lake P8 Core (1) Depth... | ecosystem: Environmental > Aquatic > Freshwater >... | reverse complement strand
GCATGTGTTAAGCACGCCGCCAGCGTTCATTCTGAGCCAGGATCAAACTCTCCAATTAAACCCTCTCCGGCCAATCGCTTGACCGGGAATTGACTCTCGACCCTCTCTTCTCTTCCACTACCCAGTTTTCAAAGATCAAATCGGTCGGCCCTGGACGACAGGCCAAACAATTTCTTAAAAATAAGATCAAAAAGAACGTTTTCAATACCCGCCTTTTTTTTATCGGAAAAAAGGCTCGCGTTTTCTACAGGGTTGTTTCCGGGTTGTCAACCAAAAACCATTTTTTTTTTTCGCAATGGTTTTCGGTGGTCTGCTGGGTCCCCTTTCGAAAACCCGGTTTATCTACACGGCCTTTGGAAGCTTGTCAACAAAAAAATTAAGTTTTGTCCAGAGGCTCAATATAGGCGAAAACCCTGATCCAGCCAATCCCGGCGCCGGCTGGAGTCCAAACAAATCTCCGCGTGGCGGGAAATCCGGTCGCTTTTTACCGGATCTAAACAGCGCCCTTGATGAACCGGGGCTTGGCCAGACGGGTTGAAAGGGCTATAGTACCCCGCGGCCTGCAAAGCGGATACCCCTTTTCGGGCCGGCCTGGCATAATCCGGGCCGCGCGGCCTTAATTGATTTGGGGATGGTTGCGTTATGATATCGGAGCGCAAGCGGCTGGCTAAGCGGCCTGTTTCGAATCGGAAGCCGTCGGCGACGTTAATTGCCTTTGAGGACGTGTCCCTGCGGATTGGGGGGTGCCGGGTTCTCGAGGGGATTACATGGCATGTCAGACAGGGGCAGCAATGGGTCGTATTGGGATCCAACGGGGCCGGCAAGTCAACCTTGCTGGGGGCTGTTGCCGGGCGGGTGCCGGCGGTGGCCGGCCGAATTTACCGCTCTGATGGGATGAGCTGTCGCAGCCCGGTCGGCTATGTTTCCTTTGATCTTCAGCGGCGGATTCTGCGGGGGGAAGCCGATCGGGATGAATCCCGGTATTTCAGCGGCGATTTAAGCTGCGGGGCCCCGGTCCGGAAGTTCATTTTTGCGGATGGCAAAGGCGGGCAAGACTTGGAAAAAGACAACGGCCTGGTTGAACACCTCAAAATCGGGCATCTGCTGGACCGCGAGATTCGGGCGCTTTCAACCGGGGAAATGCGCAAAGTGCTTATCGCCCGGGAGCTGGTTAAAAAACCGGTCCTTCTGATACTCGATGAGCCCTTTGACGGGCTCGACAGCACTGCCCGCCAAGACCTTGCCGGCATGGTCGACGCCCTGATGACAAGCGGCTTGACGGTGATCCTGGCAACCCATCGCTTGGAAGAGATTCCACCGCGGGTATCACACGTTCTTGGTCTAAAAAACGGCCGTGTGATGTTGAACGGCCGGCGCGCTGCGCTGGTGACGGCGGCTGGTCTCGATCGGTTGTATGGCTTGCCGGCGACGGCTATAAGTCGTTCGCAAACCCCTGTGTCGGCGTCCTCGGCCCCGCAGGGCGGCGCCAGCCGGCAAGCCCTGGTTGAAATGCGAAAGGTTGCGGTCCGCTATGGTCCAATCACGGTCATTGAAAATCTTGACTGGGTCATTCGCAGGGGTGAAAATTGGGCGCTGGTCGGTCCCAACGGATCGGGCAAGACCACACTTGTCAAAATGATCAGCGGTGACCACCCCCAAGCCTACGCCAATGATATATTCTTGTTCGGCCGGCGTCGGGGCAGCGGTGAGAGCATCTGGGACATCAAGCAGAAAATCGGTTTGGTTTCCTTCGAGCTTCAGGTGGGCTACCGGGCGGATATTTCGGCTTTGTCCGTGGTGATCTCCGGGTTTTATGATTCCATTGGGCTTTACCGATCCGCCGGCCCCAAGCAGCAACAGGCCGCTTTCGGCTGGATGACCTCCCTGGGGGTTGAACATCTGGCCCGAAAACCCTTCGCCCATCTTTCCCAGGGGGAACAACGGATGGTGCTGCTGGCGCGGGCAATGGTCAAAACGCCACTGCTGCTGGTGCTGGACGAACCCTGTCAGGGTCTGGACCCGTCCAATCGCCGGATGGTGTTGGGGGTCGTCGAGGTCATCGGGCGCCAAGCCCAGACCCAGATCCTGTTGGTCACCCATTTCGATAAAGAGATGCCCGGCTGTATCAGCCATATCCTGCGGATAGGGGGCGACTTGGCCACCGGTGCATCTTACCGCTCACAGACTGTCAGGGATATCCGCAGAGAACAATAGGGTGAAATCGCGCCCCTGATGGCTCAGGGTTTTAGGCGAAGGGGCATGGCGTGGGGAATGCGTTCGTCTTTTTTCCCTTTGCGACGCCGAATGACGCTGCACTTACCGACGGCAACGGTTTCTTCGATTCTTTGGTACTGTGTCTGCCCGCTTTGTTCAATCAACTTGCGCAGCCGGGCCTCAATCTCATTTTTTTTGTTTTCATCCATTCTTCAATCTTTCAAAACGCCATCATCGGACCCTTTTTTCGGGTGTTTGCGCCGGAAAATGCCGGCGAGGCCGATCATGACACAGCCTGTTGCAAGGACTGCAAGAGGTTCTGGGTTAAAGCCCCGCGGTGGCCCCTGAAGGGGGGTGAAAGGGCTATAGTAGACCGCGTAAGCGATCCCCGAAAAGAGTAAAATTCCCACCAGCACACTGCTGAACAATAATTTCATTTTCTGCATCCTCCAAATCGCGTATGGTTCTGCGCTATGGATTCAGCAATAAGTGTGCCTTGGGGTGTCTATCTAATTAAAATTAAAGAAAACAGTATGTTGTTGATTAATCAGTTTGTGCCGGAACCTCACTTTGGGGTGAGGCCGTTATGGGTATTGAGAAAAAATTTTCTCAATTGGTAAATAACCTTTTTACGCCCGGATGGGGGCTGGAAAGGACGCATTCCTAAAGTTAAAAGAGCGAAATTGGTGCAGCTGCAGGGTAAATGGTGTTTCTTTGATGTCTGATATGCGGGAAGGCATCTGAACTCGTCGATCCTGCAATCCCGGGAGGTAAAGATTTTTTAAAATCTGAAAACGCTCATTTCAGGGTTGCGGATCAAAGCTTGGATGCAACGCAGCAGGCGGTCCCGATGTCATGTCATTTTTTTAAGCTCATTGGCTTCGTGATCCATAGGTTTTTCTGTGGTGCAGATCTTTCCATAAGGAATTGTGCTGGAGGTCTTATCGGTTGCCGGTTAGGATGACTTTATGGCGTTTGGCGGCCTGTTTTTTAGGCAAACAACCCGCATGTTCGTGATCGCCTGGGCAATGCTGCCCCCTTTGGCGCCCCCGGCCCGTTTCGGGTTTTCCATCCGTCAGATCGGCAGAATCAACGGCCGCCGAAGGCCCGAGGCCGCGGGTGGTAAAAGTTGCGTTCCGCAGCTCTGGGCGACTCCTTGACCCCGTTTTCAATTCCGCTGTCAGCCCTGCCGGCGGGTGGTTGCCGGCGGGTCATTTTTGTCGAAACTGCTCAGGAAATCGCGAAACCAGGCCGGGTTCCAGATCAGGATATAGGCCATAAAGATGGCCGTCAGCGGCAAAAAAAAAACCGCCGAATCCACTATTAGAATGAGCAGCGCCAGTAAAATGCGATACACACCGCGCATGGGTAATGCCGTCAAAAGCAGGGGATGCCAAAAGAAGCGGCCAATCTCAAAGACACGAGAATTGGCCGCTGAACTGAGTTACGCGCCCTCGTGTAAACCAAGCGGGCCTTGATGGGGGTAACGACCTGATTTTGTTGGTGGAGCTGAGGGGGATCGAACCCCTGACCTCATGACTGCCAGTCATGCGCTCTCCCAGCTGAGCTACAGCCCCTAACGAGGAGGTTCTACTACTGAGGATTGCTGGGATTGTCAATCTTTTTTTTAGCAAATCCTCGGCGGTAAAAAAAATATCGCGGTTGGCCGCATTGTGTCCCCCGCCTGGCAGCTCCCCCTGGTTGTCATTCAGCGATGGGTACCGCTGCCGGTCGTCGACGTTGGCCTTGCAACATGCCGGAACGGGTTGCTTCATATCGAATTTGTTGACAAAATAAGAGATTATCCATAGGATGGCACTCCTAAAAACGGCTGCCGCAAGTGCGGTGGCAAGAAAAGATTGCGCCATGAGCATCAAAGGTGGTTTGAAAAACCGTTTGCGGCATGAAATCAAGGCCGCTTCCACCGCTGGAAGGTTCAGCCCGGGGCCGAAAGACGCGCAGAGTGTTTTCGAATCCTTTGACGCCGCCGAACTTTATTGCCCCCAATGTGGTCGGGCCGTTCCCGTGATAAAACGGCTGCTTTTGATTCTTCCGGATGGGGACAGGTTCGAATACCGTTGCCGTTTTTGCGGCACAACGGTCGGCACCAAGGTCGAACGCGCCGGTCGCCCCAGTGTTCTGATCAAATAGCAGCCCGTGATGGCGACAAAAAGTCCAATTCCGCGTTGCGCTCAATCTCGAAGTCGCTGCCCGTGCCATGCAAGGGCGTCGTAACGGGCGATCAGCGGTTTTGCCAGCGGCGTTTTTTCTACGGCAAGGACATTCAAAATTTATTCTGGGTCGTCGATAATCATTGAACTAGGGGTGAAATTAAATGCTGAGACTCATGCGGGATTATGCAACCAGTTGGTTGATCAAGCTCTTGTTGGGTGCGATTGTTATCGTCTTTATTTTCTGGGGGGTGGGCAGCTTCCAGGAGCGGCGCGCGGGTCGAGTGGCGGTGGTCAACGGCCAGCCGATCGACGTTGCGGTCTTTAACCGCACCTACAACAACCTGATAGAACAATACCGCCAGCGCTTTGGCAGCAACCTGACCGATGACATGCTGCAGATGTTCGGTGTCAAAAAACAGGCCCTGGAATCCATCGTCAATCAGGAGCTGCTGCGCCAGGAAGCGCAAAAGCTGAAATTCCGTGTTTCCGAAGCCGAGTTGGCCGAGGCTATCCGCCAAATTCCGGCCTTTCAGAATGCCGGCAGTTTCGATCCGCGCCGCTACAACGCGGTGCTGACCCAGTTGCGTTTAAGCCCCGAAGAATTCGAAGCTTTTCAGCAGGAAGCCATGATGATCGACAGGCTGCGGACTTTCATGCTGGGCAATGTGAAAGTCTCCGAGGGCGAGGCTCGCGCGTGGTACGATTGGCAGGATGCCGAGGTGAATCTCGACTATGTGCGTTTAACACCGGAGAGCTACGTGGACATCGACCTGGCCCCGGAGGCGCTCAAAGCCTACTACGAGCAACATCAGGACAACTACAAGACCGAACCGCAGGTCAGGGCCGCCTACCTGGTGTTTAATTTCGATGCCTACCAAGACCGCGTTTCGGTGGGCGAGGACGAACTGCGGGATTACTACGACTTGCACAGCAGCGAGTTCGAGAAACCGGAAACCGCGGAAGCCCGCCATATTCTGTTCAAGTTGGACGAGGGCGCCTCCGCGGAAGACGCTGCGAAGCTGAAGCAAAAAGCCATCGAAGTCATGAAGTTGGCCCAGTCAGGCCAGGATTTTGCCGAATTGGCGAAACAGTTCTCCGAATGCCCGTCCAAGGAGCGGGGCGGCTATTTGGGGGCCTTTACGCGCGATGCCATGGTTGCCCCCTTTGCTGAAAAGGCATTTTCCATGAAAGCCGGCGAGATCAGCGAGCCGGTGCGCACCCAGTTCGGTTGGCACATCATCAAGTTGGAAAAGATCAACCCGGCTGTGGTCGAAACCCTGGAGCAGGCCAAGGCCGGCATCCTCCAAAAGCTGAAAGCGGAACGGGCCAAAAGTCTGGCCTTCGATGATGCCGAGGCGGCCTACGAGGCTTCGGCGGACGGCAAAGATCTTGCCAAACTGGCCCAGCATCTGAACCTCGCGCTTCAAACGACCGGCTTCTTTTCCCGCCAGGGGGCCGAAATCGACCTCACTGAGGCTGACCGGTTTGCGGCTGAAGCCTTCGAGCTGGCGCCCATGGCGATCAGCGATATCCAGGATTTCGGTGATGGTTACTACCTGCTGCAGACCACGGAAAAAAAGCCGGCGCAGGTTCAACCGCTGGAAACGGTGGCGGCAGCGGTTCGGGCCGACCTTCTGAGGGAAAGACAGGCTGAACAGGCCGGCAAGGATGCCGAAGCCCTCCTGGCGGAAGTCAGGCAGGGAAAATCGCTCACCCAAGCGGCCGCGCGGTTTAACGCGACGCCGGCTGAAACCGGTTTTTTCAAACGAAATGTGGCCATTCCTGAAATCGGGTCTGAGCAGGAGGTCGCCGCGACGGCTTTTGAGCTGAATGCTGAAAAACCCCTGCCTGAAAATGTCATCAAAGGCGCCGAGGGGGTATATGTTATTCGTTTCAAAGCGCGCCGGGCACCAGAAGCCGACGGCTTTGAGGGCAAAAAGGCGGAAATTGAAGCCACGCTCCTGCAACAGAAAAAATCCAGAGTCTACAGCGAGTGGCTGGGGCAGATCAGGAGCCAGAGTAAAATTACCTACGAAGAGAACTATCAGGAATAGGGGGTAGCGGGTGTTGAAAATGGCGTTCTGCGCCTGCAGGTGTTTTGTTGTGGCTGGCGCCCGCATGCCTCTTTTTCGACGGCTCGTGTAGACCCGACTTTTCAGGAAGGGACACCCAATGCGATTTTCGAGTCCAAAAGCGCAAAATACGGCACATTACGCCATGAAAAAATGCCCGGAGTGCCTGACCGAGTTGCCCCTGGAGGCCACGGTCTGCGTGGCCTGCCGCCGGAAGGTCGGTGAGGTCACGGCTTACGGCCATGCCAAAAAACCTTTTGACTGGATGGCGTATGGCATCTGCCTGCTGGCCTGGGCCATTCTGGGCATTTATGTGTGGTGGGCGTTTTTGAAGCAATAGACCAGGAGGGGTTTCCCATGGGGGCATTGTCCCAGGCAGAGAGGAAGAGGCTGCTGCAGCTGGCACGGTTGGCAATTGAAACCTGGCTGGACACGGGGACGTCGCCCGAGTTGCCGGAGAATCGGACGTCGGCCATGCGGCAAAAACGGGGGTGCTTCGTGACCCTTCACAAGCAGGGGGCGCTACGCGGCTGCATCGGCAACCTTGAACCGGTCAAAGAGTTATGCGCCTGCGTCATTGAAAACGCCATCAACGCGGCGTTCCGCGATCCGCGTTTTGCTCCGCTGAAGTCGGCGGAACTGCCCGCCGTAGACATCGAAATCAGCGTTCTCACGCCTCCCCGGGAACTGAATTTTCAGGACCCGGAAGCGTTGAAAAGGCAGCTCGAGCCTGGTAAGCACGGGGTCATCCTCAGCCGTGGGGGCTGCCGCGCAACGTTTCTGCCACAGGTGTGGCAGCAGCTCCCCGATGTCGAGACCTTCCTCGCCCACCTCTGCCAAAAGGGCGGTATGCCCAGCGAGTGCTGGAAAGACCGCAACACGCAGGTATCGGTTTACGAGGTTGACCATTTCACGTCAGGCGCGCGGCTCTTGTGAGCCCTTCGCGCGCGGGCGGCGGCAAGCCGCCGCGCCTGTGTTTTCGGATCAGCGCGCGATCATGGCCCGCATCATGTCCCCGGCGTTCTGGGCATGGTCTGCAATCGAACCGACGATCTCCGCCAGCCGTACCATGTGGAAGACGGTGATGGGATCGGTTTCGACCTGAAATATTCTCAACTTCAGATAGTCTTCGGCCTCATCCGCCAGGTGCTCCTGCTCTCTTAGGGTGCGGACAATTTTTTTGACGACCATCCGCTGATTTTCAGAGTAGTTGCTGAAATACTTGCGTGCTTCGGCCACCATCCTGCTCAATTCATCCACCGGGTCGATAACCGCATCCACCAGCAGCAGGAATTCTTTTTCGAGCTCCTCGGGAACGCCGGGCTCGATCCTGAAGGAAATCCAGTTCAGGGCATCTTCCAGCGCGTCCAGAACGCTGTCCTGTTCGCCCAGGTAGCGGAAGAGGGTGAATTTGTCGACCTGCAGGATCGCCCCTTTTGGGATATGCCCGCGAATGCGGCGCTTGATGGCGTCGGCCTGGCTTTCAATTCGGGCGACCTCTTTGCGCAACTCCTCGAAAGAATCGCATTTCTGAACGAGTAGACACTCGATCGCGTGCTGGAAGATCCAGGCGCATTCTTTGACCTTTTCCGCATGCTCCTCCAAACCGCTGAAGGGCGAGGTCATAAACATCGAAACGAAGGGGATCCGCATAACCGTCTCCTTACAGGAAGAACTGGAGTATTTTGAAAATCACCATGCTGGTGATGGCTGAAGCCGGAACCGTCAACACCCAATACACCATAATCTGAACGACGATGGCAAAATTGACCGCCTCCAAACCGCGCGCAAGACCCACGCCCATTACACCGCCCACCGCCGCGTGGGTTGTGGACACCGGCAGCCCCAGCTTGGAGGCCAGCAGGACGGTGGTGGCGGCCGCGAAATCCACACAAAACCCGCGGGTATTGGTGAGGGTGGTGATCTTGCTGCCGATCGTGTCCATGACCCGGTGCCCCGCCATGGCGATTCCGCTGGCGATTCCGACTCCCCCGAAAAACAGTAGAAAAACCGGAACCGGGACCTCTGTGCCGACCGTCCCGGTTTTGACCAAAAAATAGATGACCGCAACCGGCCCGATGGCGTTGGCGACGTCGTTGGCGCCCTGGGCCAGGGCCACATAGCAGGACGTTCCGATCTGAATTCGGCGGAAGATCTCTTCCACGCCGGTGCGGTGGTCCTTGATAAAACGCCGCAGCAGACCTTTGCCGGCCACCCCGAAACCGACTGCCAGCAGGAGGGCCAGGAGCAGGGCCATCGGGGTGCCGATGGCCATCCTGCTGCCGAGGGGGGTTTTAAAGACAAACGAGAGTGCGATCACAAAAACGGTTAGACCGATAAATCCGGGTGAGAGCTTTATCGCCCACTGAAATGCATCCTCCCGGGAGAGGATGAACTTCAGGATGATCTTGAACATGATCACGGCGATGATCAGGCTGAAAACCGGAGAAATGACCCAGCTCAGGACCACCGCCGAGAGTTTGCTCCACTGAATGCAGTCGACGCCGCCGGCCATGATGCCGAAGCCGACCATGGCCCCCACAATGGAATGCGTGGTCGAGACCGGGAGGGATTTCCAGGTGGCGAAGCTGACCCACAGGGAGGCCGCCAGCAGCGCGGACAGTGCGCCGATGAGCGCCAGGTGGGGATCCGTCAGGATCTCGGTGGAAACGATGCCCTTGCGGATGGTGTCGGTCACGTGCGAGCCGATAAACACCGCCCCCACCAGGTTGAGGATCCCGGCGATAAAAAGTGCCTGGCGGATGGTGATGGCCTTCGCCCCCACCGCAGTGGCCATGGAGTTGGCGACATCGTTGGCACCGATGTTCCACGCCATGTAAAAGCCGAACGTAAAGCCGATTATCAGGATATAGTATTCTGGCGTCATCGAAATTTCGAGAGGGTTTTGCGGTTGGCCGAACCGTGACAGCGAGCCCTCTCCCGGTGTTTGCGGTGGGGTTGGCGAGCGAATCCGAAAATGATGACACTCCTTGGGCAAAAATTTCCGGTGGCGCGGCGCGGGGCGGCTCCCAACCGATAAGGATGAATGGCGATCCGCGCCCCCGCCGGCCGCACCTGGCCGCAGGCCGGGGATCCGGCCGGGCGTCATCCCAAAGCCCCTTCCTAACTGACGGGGGCTTAACACGCCACAGGCGAAAAATAAACCTAAAAACCAAAAACCGAATATGCCGCTGAATCGTTCGCGCCGCCTGGCTGATGTTCATTCCCAAATCGCGGCCGCGGATGCAGGGCCGGCTTTACCGGCCGGCGGCCCTGCGGTTGAATTCGCGACGGGCGAGCTTATCTTGGGGGCGAACCGATGGGTGCGGCGGGGGCGCAGGTGCCCGGCCTTCTTCGGGTGGCCAGGGTCCGACGCGTTATGCCCGAGACCCGCAAGGGACCTATCCATTTCCGAAAAAATAATGAGGAAGGAGTTGTCATGACCACCACCACGCCCGCGCGCAGAGCCTTCAGGGTGAAGAGCCTGGCGCTATGGGTTTTTGGGGTTGTTCTGCTGGGCGGTTTGCTGGCGCTGCCGCCGTTTGGGGTTGCGGGGGCCGGCTGGCCCCATGAAACCAGCGACCTGGCGCCGGACCCGGACGTGACTTTCGGGCGGCTGCCCAACGGATTTCGCTATGTTCTGATGCCCAACCGCACCCCGCGCGCGCGGGTCAGCATGCACCTCAACATTCAGTCCGGTTCTCTGCAGGAAGCCGATGACCAGCAGGGCCTGGCCCACTTTCTGGAGCACATGGCCTTCGACGGCTCCACCCATTTTCCGCCCGGAGAGCTGGTGAAGTATTTTCAGAGCATCGGGATGCAGTTCGGACCGGACGCCAACGCCCACACCGGCTTTGACGAGACCGTCTACGATGTTCTGCTGCCCGACGGCAACCGCGCCAGTATCGAAAAAGGCCTTCTGGTGCTGCGGGATTACGCCGATGGCGCCCTGCTGCTGCCGGCTGAAATCGAACGCGAGCGCAAGGTCATCCTGGCGGAAAAACGCACGCGCGACAGCGCGGCCTACCGCACGTTCGTCGCTTCTTTCCAGTTTTCTTTCGCCGATGCGCGGGTTGCCCGGCGGCTGCCCATCGGCGTAACCGAGGTCATCGAAAAAGCCGGTCTGGCGGAGTTGAAGAGTTACTACGATACCTGGTACCGGCCCGACCGGATGGTCCTGGTGATGGTCGGGGATTTCGATCTGCCGACGGCCACCACGGCCATCCATGAGCGCTTTGCAAGCCTCGCAGCGCGGCGCGCGGCGCAGGGTGATCCCGACCCCGGCCGGCCGGTGCATGCCGGCGACCGCTTTTTTTACCATTATGAAAAAGAAGCCGGAAAAACCCAGGTGAGCATCGAGGTGCTGCGCAGAGCCGCGCAAGAGAAGGATACGGCCGCCCGTCGGCACCGCGAACTGCTTGAAGACATGGCCGACCGGATGGTCCAGAACCGGCTCGACGCCCTGCTGGGCAAGCCGGATATGCCCTTTACCGCCGCGCGCGTGGGATCCGGGCGATACCTGGGAAATTTCGACTATGCCGAAATCTCGGCTGACAGCGACCCGCAAAAATGGGCCGACGCTCTTTCCCGGATTGAACAGGTGCTGCGGCAGGCCCTGATGTATGGGTTTACCGCCGCCGAACTCGATCGCGTCAAAAAGGACATCCAGTCGGAACTGGATACGGCCCTGAAGCAGTCCGGCACCCGCAACAGCCGCGATCTGGCGCAGAGCATCATCCGCAGCGTCAACACGGATCGGGTCTTTCAGTCCCCCGCCCAGGAGAGAGCCCTCTTGGCCGATGCCGTTCAGGCGGCCACGCTGGATGCGGTGGCCGCTGCCTTCAGCCGCAACTGGCCCTCCGACCACCGTCTGGTCCAGGTGACCGGCAACGCCCCGATCGGGGATACGACCCTGGCGGCCAATGACGTGATTCGGAGCGCCTACCAGACCAGCCAATGGGTGGCCGTGGCCAGACCGGGCGCCGTTGAGGCCCCGACGTTTCCCTACCTGGCGCCCCCCGCCGTGAGCGGGGAAATTGCCCAGCGGGAGCATTCGGCCGATACCGGCATCACCCGCCTAACCTTTGGCAACGGCGTTCACCTCAACCTCAAACCCACCGATTTTACTGCGGGTGAAGTGCTGGTCACCCTTATTTTCGGCAACGGGCGCTCGGCCCAACCCCTCGGCCAACCGGGCCTTGCCCAGCTGGCCGAGGCGCTCGTCAACGAAAGCGGGCTCGGGGGACTGACCAAAGACGCCCTCGAACAGGCCTTGGCCGGTAAAAACAGCCGGGTGGACTTCAGTGTCGAGGACCAGTGGTTTGCCCTGCTGGGGCGAACGGTTCCGGGGGAACTCGACCTCCTGTTCCCGCTGCTTTACGCACATCTGCAGGACCCAGGGCTGCGGGCCGACGCCTTCGACCTGGTGATGCAGCGCTTCGATCAGGCCTTCGGGGCAATGTCGCGGTCTCCGGACGGGGCCATGGAACTCCAGGGAAATCGTTTTCTGGCCGGAGGCGACCCGCGTTTCGGACTGCCGTCCCGCGAAAAATTCCAGACCCTCGGCCTGGATGACGTCAGGACGTGGCTGCTGCCGGCGTTTGAAACCGCGCCGCTTGAAATATCGGTGGTCGGGGATTTTGAAACTGAAACAGTGGTCCAATCGGTCGCCCGCTACTTCGGCAGCCTTCCGGCGCGGCCCGTCCGCAAGGAGGCGGCGGAGACGGCGGCACCGCAGTTTCCGGTGGACCAGCGCCTGGCGCTGGATGTGAAAACCGATATCCCCAAGGGTCTGGTGGTGGTGGCCTACCCGACGGATGATTTTTGGGACATCCACCGCACCCGCCGGCTCTCGGTCCTGGCCGAGGTTTTTTCCGACCGATTGCGGCTGCAGGTGCGCGAGAAGCTGGGGGCGGCTTATTCGCCCCATGCCTACAACTGGTCCAGCCGGGCCTATCCGGGCTTCGGTATTCTGCGGGCGATGATCTCCGTTAATCCCCAGGACGCCGAACAGATCGCGGCCGAAGTGCGCGGGATCGCCGCCGGCCTGGCGCGCGACGGGGTCGCGGCCGACGAATGCCGGCGCGCGTTGGAACCGATCCTGACCAGCCTCCGGGAGATGCAGCGGACCAACGACTACTGGCTGGATCGGGTGCTCACCGGTTCTGCCCGCTACCCCCAGCAGTTGGACTGGAGCCGCAGCCTGACCCGCGACTACCAGTCCATCACGGTGGCGGAATTATCGGGGCTGGCGCGGCGCTTTCTCGACAATCGCCGGTCCGCCGAGATCATCGTCCGGCCGGCGCCGGGTGCGGGCGGCAGCTTGGCGGAAGTTGATGGGAGCCGGGCAGCTGCAGGCCAAAAGAGGTGAGGGCACAGCCATGTCCTGGTGGCGATGCGGGCGGGCGGTTGTCATCATCGGCAGCCGCTCCCGGCCTGCCCCTGACTTGTCCATTTCTTTGGCTGTGGTCAAAAAGCCGCATTTTTTGACCGCAAAACCCCCGGCGGGTAAACCGCTTCTCATGGCCCCAGCATGGATGGGCGCGCTTCAGGAGGCTTAAATGCTTTTCGAAAAAGAAGCTCTGCGCTATCACCGGGAGCCGCGCCCCGGTAAGATCGAAGTGGTCCCCACGAAACCGACCCTGTCCCAGGCCGACCTCAGCCTGGCCTACCCCCCCGGGGTGGCCGTGCCCTGCCTTGAAATTGCGAAAAACCCGGACGCTTCCTACGAATACACCGCCCGCGGCAACCTGGTGGGGGTCATCACCAACGGCTCGGCGGTTCTCGGTTTGGGCAATATCGGACCGCTGGCGGGAAAACCGGTGATGGAGGGCAAGGCCGTTCTTTTCAAACGCTTCGCCAACCTGGACGTGTTCGATATCGAGATCGACACCCCCGATCCGGATGAATTCATTGCGACCGTGGCGCGCCTGGAGCCGACCTTCGGCGGCATCAATCTCGAGGACATCCGGGCGCCGGAGTGCTTCTACATCGAGGAACAACTCCAGGCCCGCATGCAGATCCCGGTGTTTCACGACGACCAGCACGGGACCGCGATCATCTCCGCGGCCGCGCTGCTCAATGCCTGTCACCTGACCGGGCGGCGCATGGTGGACATTCGGCTGGTGATCAACGGCGCCGGTGCTGCGGCCCTTGCCTGCGCCCGGATGTACTGCCAGCTGGGGGTCAAGAAGGCCAATCTCCTGATAGTGGACTCGCGCGGGGTGATTCACGCGGGGCGCACCGAGGGCATGAACCGTTACAAGGCGGCGTTTGCGGCCGACACTGCGGCCCGGACACTGCTGGATGCCGTTCGCGGTGCCGACGTGCTGGTGGGACTTTCGGTGAAGGGCGCCTTTACCGCGGAAATGCTGGCCGCCATGGCTCCCAGGCCGGTTGTGTTTGCGCTGGCCAACCCCGAATCCGAAATCGATTACGAGGAGGCCAAGGCGCTGCGGCCGGATGCGGTGGTGGCCACCGGCCGGTCGGATACCCCCAACCAGGTGAACAATGTCCTGGGTTTCCCCTACATCTTCAGAGGCGCTCTGGACGTTCGGGCAACTGCGATCAACGATGAAATGAAAATCGCGGCTGTCATTTCCCTGGCGGCGCTTGCGCGCGAGGACGTGCCCGACAGCGTCATCCGGGCCTACGGTGGGCGGCCGATCCGGTTCGGGCCGGACTACATCATCCCCAAGCCGCTGGACTCCCGGGTCCTGCTGAGCGTCGTCCCGGCCGTGGCCGCCGCGGCGGTGGAATCCGGCGTGGCCCGCGTGCCCCTCCCCGGCCGCAGCGTCTACGTGAACCGTCTGGAGACCCTGCTGGGGCCCGAGCGCGAGATCCTGCGCAAGGTCATCACCCGCGCCCAGCAGGCCCCCAAGCGGATCGTTCTGCCCGAGGGCAACCACCCGGTCATTCTGCGGGCCGCCCATCACGCCGCCAAGGAAAATATCGCCCGTCCGGTCCTGCTGGGCAACGAACCCGAAATCAGAAGCCTGGCGGCCGAGCTGCAGCTGTCCCTGGACGGCATCGAAATCATCGACAATCTCCACAGCCCGCTCTATGACGCTTTTGCGGCCAAGCTGTTTGCGGCCCGCGGCCGCAAGGGGTGGTCGCTGGCCCACACCCGCCGGCGGCTGCGCAGCCGCTATGTTTTCGGGGCGATGCTGGTGCTTGAAGGGCTAGTCGACGGGCAGGTGCACGGGATCGTGCGCTCCTACCCGGAGGCGATTCGGCCGGTGCTGCAGGTGATTCCTCGCCGGGCGGGGGTGGCCAAAGTGTCGGGCGTTTACCTGATGATCACGCGTGACCGGTCCCTGCTGTTTGCCGATACCACCGTGAACATTCACCCGGACGCCGCCGACTTGGCCGAAATCGCCGTCATGACGGCGGAAATGGCGGAATTTTTCGACCTCCGGCCGCAGGTTGCGATGCTCTCCTTTTCCAACTTCGGCAGTGTGCGGGAACCGGATGCCCTGCGGGTCGCGGCGGCAGTCGCGCTGGCGCGCGAACGCCGCCCGGGACTGATCATCGACGGCGAAATGCAGGCCGATACCGCCGTGGTGAGCGACATCCTGAGGCGCGAATTCCCCTTCAGCCAGCTGGCGGAGGCCGCCAACGTGCTGATATTTCCGGACCTGGCGGCGGGCAACATAGCCTACAAACTGTTGGAGCGGCTAAGCGGCGCCAAGGCGGTGGGGCCCCTTTTGATGGGCATCAGCAAACCCTTCAATGTTCTTCAGCGGGGAACCGATATGGAGAATGTCGTCAATGTCATGGCGATTACGGCTGCCCAGGCCCACGACTTGGCCGAAGGCCGGGGAACGGCCGTCGTTGTGTGAGCCGGTCCCCCAAGCCGAGGGCCTCATCACCCAGGGAGTTCATCCAATGGCCGTTGCCGGAGATCTGGCAGCCCTCCTGCCGCTGATCCGCAAAATACTTATTTTTTCCTACTTCACCGACGGGGAACTCACCCGCATGTTGGGGCTCTCCGACCTGCTTCGATTGCCGGCCGGTGAAAAACTTTTCTCTCAGGGAGACGACAGCCTGGCGGTTTATGCCCTGATCCAGGGACAGGTGGATCTTTCCTTTCGCAAGGCCAGCGGCACGCGTGTCAGCGTCAGCGCCGTGTCTGCGGGAGAAGTTTTTGGTGAAGCCGGGGTCTTCATGACGGTCAAGCGTAGCGCTGACGCACTGGTGGCCGTCGACAGCGCCTTGCTGAAGATCGACCGCAAGAACATGATGACCTTCATCAAGGAGCATCCCGTCGGCGGCAACAAGCTCCTCATGCTGATGATCTACGGTCTGCTCAGCAAACTGCGCGAGGCCAACCAAATGCTCTCACTGGAAAACCCGGGTGCCATCGAGATGGATTCGATCGACCCGCTTTTTCAGGATTTCATGAACGAAACCTGACGGTTCCCTAAAATTCAGCGCGCTGCGCCGGCCGTTCAAGGGGCTGCCCCCCCCCACCTTATCCCGAACTTTTTTTAGCCTTTTCATTTACCGCCGGCATCGATCCGGCCTCGCTGGCGCGCCACCGACCTCAGCCACTCGGGGTTGTCCCGGAAGTACAGTTCGGCCAGACGGTTGAACTCCCTGGCCTGTTCAAAATTCTGCTTTCGCAGCCAGGCCTCGCCAAGAAAATAGTAATTGCGTCCGTTTTCCGCGTCGAGGCTGAGGGCCCGCTCCAGGACCGTGATGGCGTCGTCGGCCCGATCGGCGCCCAGCAGTTTGCGTCCTTCTTCGGTCAGCTGGCGCGCAGCGGCCTGGTGAGGTGTGGGTGGCGGCGGCGGTGGTGGTGGCGGTGGCGGCTCCGGGACCCTGATTTCAGGGCGCGGCGGCGCAGCCGGCCGGTCGGTGGGCGTATAGACCACCATCGGCTTCTGGCAGGCGGCCAGCAGCAGTGCCGCCATGAGCGCCGCCAGAGCGCAGCGCAGGCTATTTGTGATGAAGGCGGTTCTGGACGTCATCGAAGAACTCCCTGAAGGGGTTGCGGCGTCCATGCAGGGGGCATGGTGCCGCGGGCGCATTGTTTTCCATGAAGTATTCCGCCATCGGGCTGGGGCAGGCTTTCAGCGCCAATTGGCCGGATTGGCTGCAGACCATCCGCTGGACGACCCCCGGGGGGGGGCTGAACCAGGTGCCGGAGACCGTCTGGGGGACGGCTTTGAGCAGTTCGGCCCAGATCGGCAGTGCCGCCGAAGCTCCCGATGCGTGCATGCCGGCGCCGTCATCGAACCCCACCCAGACCAGCGCCAGAAGGTCAGGCGTGTAGCCCACAAACCAGGCATCCCGCGAATTGTTGGTGGTGCCGGTTTTGCCGGCGGCCGGAAACCTGATCCCCCGCTGCGCCAGGGAAGCGGCCGTTCCCTCGGTCACGACGCTGGCCAGCAGCGAATTCATGATAAACGCTGCCGCCGGGCTGATGACGCGCTCGATGTTCATGTGCCGCCGTTCCAGGACCTCGCCCGCTTCGTTGACCACCGCCTTGAGCGAAAGCGGATAGGGTTCCAGCCCGCCGGCCGCAAAGGTGCAGTAGGCCCTGGCCAGCTCCAGGGGAATCACCTCGAAGGCGCCCAGGGCGATGGCGGGCAGGGGGCGAAGGCGGGTCGAGAACTGGAAGTGCTCGGCGGTGGCCACCACCGCGTCCAGGCCGGTTTGCATGGCCAGGTAGACCGTCGCCCGGTTGGCGGAGTGTGCCAGGGCCTGGCGCAAACTGAGTTCTGGTGCGGTTTCACGTTCGAAGTTCTGCGGCTCCCAGCGCTGACCGTCGATTTCATACACCTGGGGGCGGTTGGACAGGCGTGAGGCCGGCGTGAAGCGCTCCAGGCCGGCCAGGAATACAAAGGGCTTGAAGGTGCTGCCTGGCTGGCGGCGGGCCTGGCTGGCGCGATTGAACTGGCTTTCAGCATAATCGCGCCCCCCCACCATGGCCAGGATGTGGCCGGTCTTGGGCTGCATCACGATCACGGCGCCCTGGAGTCTGTTTGCCGGCGAGCGCTGTGCGCGCAGGCCGGGGGTTTTTTCCAGGCGTGCCAGGCCCTGCAGGAGAGCGGTCTCGGCCGCGGATTGGATCTGGGTGTCCAGGGTGGTGTAAATCGACATGCCCATGCTGGCCAAGGCTTCGGGCGAATAGAGCGCCCCCAGTTGTTCGGAAAGGTAATCCATGAAGTAGGGGGCCTTGCGGTGATAGGTGCGGAAGCCTGCCGGGGTGACGGGTTTTTCCAGGGCTGCGTGCAGCTGCTCCTCGGTCAGCCAGCCGTTTTTGGCCATGGCCTTTAAGACGCTGTCACGCCGGTTGCGGCAGCGATCGGGGTCCTGGTAGGGGGAATGGAGGTTCGGGGCCTTGATCAGACCCGCCAGGGCCGCCCCCTCGGTCAGTGAGAGGGCCTCCACCGGCTTGCCGAAGTAAAAATCAGCCGCCTCGCCGATGCCGTTGATGGAGACCGATCCCTTCTGCCCGAGGTAGATCTCGTTGAGGTAGATCTCCAGAATTTCATCCTTGGCGTAGCGGGCGTCGATAACCAGGGCCATCAGGAGTTCCCTGAGCTTTCGGCTCAGGGTCCTTTCCGGGGTCAGGAAATAATTCTTGCTGAGCTGCTGGGTGATGGTCGAGCCGCCCTGACGGATGCCGCCGGCGCGCAGGTTGGTCCACAGGGCGCGCAGCAGCCCGCGCGGGTCGACCCCGTGGTGGTGGTAAAAGCGGTTGTCCTCCGCGGCCAGGACGGCCTGGATCAGGGGGCGGGGCACCTGGGCGATGGCCACCAGCTTGCGCTGCTCGCGGGCGGCGCCGAAGAAGAGCCCGATTTTTTCAGGCTCCAGCTCCAGCAGCTGCAGTGCGCGCCCCGAACGCTGGTCGGTGATGGTGCCAATCCGGTTTGGGTCAAGGGTGATCTGGACCGGAAACCCGCTGCGGGTTTGACTGGGGGTTTTCAGATCGTGCAGGAAAATCTCCAGCCGGCCCGGGCGAAGGCGGTATTCCCCGAGAGCCGGGGACTGGTTGACGCGTCGGTAGCCCAGGGCCTCCAGTTTGGCGAGAAAAAGGTCGTGGTTGCGGCCTTGGCCGGGAAAAAGGAGCGTCGAATCGGAATAGATGGTGGAGGGAATCTGCCAGCGCCGGGAGGAGAAGCGGCCGTCGATCTTGACCGCAAGATGGTGGGCGTAGACGGCGACGCCGGCGATGGCGGCCGCCGTAAGCGCCAGCAGAAGGACCGTGAGCCGTTTGATCAGCCGTCTGCGGAAGGATGTCGCTTTTTTAGCCACACGCGGTGCCTGCCACCTTTCTCCTCGATCGAAAATGTGCCTTTATCAGGGGGGATGAAATCTGACGGCGGCCAAAAGCGCCTGCGCCGCTTGCCTTGCGGTGGGTCCCGCAATGGCTGCGACCCAATCTCAGGGCGCCTCACACCGCAGGTTGCGCAGGTCGCAGGGCGCGCTTGGTGGGATGCCATCCGGCTGAAAGGCGGTCAAAAGGTTTCCCGGGCAATCGTGAGGATCTCTTCCCGGGTGTACAACGGTCCCTGGCCGATGCCGGGGCATTCGGCTGCGGCCTGTTTCCAGTTGTAGCGCGAGCGCAGGTTGCTGAACCAGAAGGGGTAGGTGCGGCACTGGCGGGGCCGGACCGGGTAGATGCGGCATCCCCCGTGAAAGAAAATGCAGTCTCCTGAAGCTTTTTCGCGGGTGCTATAGCTGTCCCGGAAGGGATAGAGGCTGTCGGCGATCAGGTCGGCTGCCGGCAGGCCGAGGTAAGCTGCGATCGGGCCTACTTCCCTGGCGGCCACATAAACGGTGCCCGGCTCCCCGCTACAGCAGCGGCCGCATCTCATGCACGCAAAGCGCAGGCCACTGTCGAAAAAATAAGGGCGGTCTTGCAAAGACGCCATCATCGGCTGCTCAAACGGAAGACATCCCAAAAAAACTGCGGCAGGCAGAAATGCACCCCAGTGGGGGCTGCCGCGCTGAAAAACAGGCAGCGATAAACCCCTTAGCCCTCTTGAATCGGTACGATAACGATGCTAACCCGCCGGTTCAGGTCATGGCTGGATGAAATCGGCATGGATTCGCCGTAGCCGATCGCCTGAATACGCTCCGGGTTGACGTTGCGCTGGATCAGGGCGTTTTTGACGGCTTGCGCGCGTCGCTCCGAGAGCTGCTGGTTGTAGGCTTCAGCGCCCTGGGTGTCGGTGTGGCCCTCGACCCGGATGGTGGTCTGGGGATATTTGTTCAGAACACCCGCCACCCGGTCGAGCTCGGCGTAGCCGCCGGGTTTGAGGGCTGCGGAGTCGAAATCGAACATCACATCGCCTTTGAAGGTCGCCGTGAGAACATCCTGGCTCCTGGCCAGACTGACCGCATCGGACTGCGCCATGGCGTTGCGCAGGTCCGCCTCCTGGCGGTCCATGTAGGCGCCGATCTGGTGGCCGGCCAGCCCGCCGACCGCTGCCCCGATGGCGGCGCCGATCAGGGTGCCTTGGGTGTTGCGCCCGATGGCCTGGCCCAGACCGGCGCCGGCCGCCGCGCCGATCAGCACGCCGGCGCCCGTGCCTTTCTGAGCCTGCGTCGATTGGGAGCTGCAGGCGGCAAGGGTCAACAGCAGGGTTAAGCTCAACAGGCCGGCAGTCAGTGCGCTTGGTTTCATGGAAAATCTCCCAGGTTGATAAACGGCAGGGCCGTCTGAGGGCCGGGCTTCGGTCCGGAGCACTTTCACCTCCCCCCGTCTTTCCCGGCAGAATTGAAGGGCTAAATTAGTCTGCCGCAGCGTGAATGTCAAGGCTCCTGAAAAGGTTCAAACCCGCTTCGCGCTAAGCTGCAGGTCCCGTCTTGGCTTGACATCGGGGTCGGATTGGCCTAATTATGCGGATCTCCAGGGCCGTGCTGCGGACCTGTGCAAAGCCCCGGGAGGCTGTTGGGCTGGTCCGGCCGCCGGTGTCCGGTCGATCGTCTGTTTTGACCGGCGGCAGGCCGCCGTCTCACCAGCCGGTCGGTCATCACCGCCGCCGAGAGGAAAGCCCCCGCGTCATGAAGCCGGCCAAACCCAATCAGCTGATAACCGCTCTGGCACTCCTGTTGGCGGCAGCGGCGTGGCCACTTTCCGGGCAGGCGCCGGTTTGGGCCGCTCAAGGGGGGCCCACCGCGGCCGGAGACCCTGAACCGCGGCCGTCGATTGAGGTCGAAGCGGTCGCGCAGCTGTATTTCGCCGATCGCAGTGGCCTGCTGCTGGCGGCCGAGGCGCGGGTGATGCCCCGCCAGGCAGATGCCTGCCAGCGGGCCCATTGGCTGGTGACCGAGCTGATCCGCGGTCCGCGCCACGGCGGCCTGCCCACCCTCCCGCCGGAATCCGAGTTGCGGGCCCTTTTCCTCACGCCCGATGAAACCGCCACCGTCGATTTTTCGGACGCCGTTCGAGTGCATCACCCTGGTGGGGTACGCAGCGAGCTGTTGACCGTTTACGCCGTCGTCAACACGCTGATTTTGAATCTGCCTGAAGTCAGCGCGGTTAAGATTCTGATCGAGGGGCGCGAGGTCTCGACCCTTGCGGGCCATATTGCTCTGGAAGACCCGCTTAATGCTGACATGCTGCTGATAAGATAATGAAAAAAACACGCATCAACCAGGTTCGCAATATCGGTATCATCGCTCACATTGACGCCGGCAAAACCACCGTCAGCGAGCGCATTCTGTTCTATACCGGCCGCTCCCACAAGCTCGGGGAGGTGCATGACGGGGAGGCCGTCATGGACTGGATGGTAGATGAGCAGGAGCGCGGCATCACCATTACCTCGGCGGTGACCAGCTGCAACTGGCGAGACAATGAAATCCACCTCATCGACACGCCCGGGCACGTGGATTTCACCATCGAGGTGGAGCGCTCGCTGCGGGTTCTCGACGGGGCCATCGGGGTTTTCTGTGCGGTGGGCGGGGTCGAGCCCCAATCCGAAACGGTCTGGCGGCAGGCGGACAAATACCGCGTCCCCAAGATCGCCTTTGTCAACAAGATGGACCGCATCGGCGCCAGTTTCGAGCGCACCGTGGAGATGATGAAGACCCGGCTGGGGGCCAGACCTTTGGTTATCCAGCTGCCGGCAGGGGCCGAGGACGCCTTTTCGGGGGTCATCGATCTGATCCGGATGGAGCAGATTACCTGGGATGAGTCGTCTGCCGGCGAAAAGTATGCCTACGGCGCGATCGCCCCCGAGCACCGCGAAGCGGCCGAAGTCGCCCGCGAGAAGCTGATCGAAACGGTGGCCGAAAACGACGATGCCATCATGGAACTCTACCTGGGCGAGGAACCCATCGACAATGCCGCCCTTGTGGCGGCCATCCGGAGGGCGACGATCGGGTTGAAACTGGTGCCCGTGCTGTGCGGCAGCGCGCTGAAAAACAAGGGCGTGCAGCCGCTGATCGATGCCATTGTGGCCCTCTTGCCCAGTCCGGCGGATGTTCCGCCGATCGCCGGCCACCATCCCGAAACCGGCGAGGTGATTCCCTGTCCGCCCTGGGAAACGGCACCGCTGGCGGCCCTGATCTTCAAGGTCTCGATGATCGAGGGGCGCAAGCTTTCCTTTGTTCGGATATACAGCGGTAAGCTCATCGCCGGCACCGAGGTCTACAACCCGTCGCGCAACACCAAGGAGAAGCTTTCCCGGATTATGCTGATGCATGCCAACAAGCGTGAGCGGGTCGATGCGGCCGGGGCCGGCAGCATCGTGGGCGTTGTGGGCCTCAAGGAATCCTCCACCGGTGAGACCTTGTGCCACAAAGACCATCCCGTGCTGCTGGAAAAAATCGAATTCTACGAGCCGGTGATCTCCATCGCGGTGGAGCCCAAGACCCACGCCGACCAGGAAAAATTCGAAGAGGTCCTCGAAAAGTTCATGGCCGAAGACCCCACCCTGCGGGTTCGGCAGGATGAGGACACCGGTCAGACCATCCTCTCCGGCATGGGCGAGCTGCACCTGGAGATCATCATCAGCCGCATGCAGCGCGAGTTCAACACGCGCGTCACGGTGGGCAAACCCCAGGTGGTCTACCGGGAGACCATTGAAAACAAGGCGATCGGGTCGGCGCTATTCGACCGCGAGGTCGGCGGCCAGCGTCACTACGCGGAAGTGAACCTGAAACTGCAGCCGCTGCCGCGCGGCACGGGCAACCGATATCGTTGCGAACTCAGCGCCGATGCGCTGCCGGCGGCTTTTCTGGCCGCGGCCCAGAAGGGCGTCCTGGAGGCCCTGGAGAGCGGCAAGCTGCTGGGCTACCCGGTGGTGGATGTGGAGGCCGTGCTGACCGGGGCCGGTTCCAGGGAGTCGTTGGGAACGGAGCTGGCCTTTACCGTCAGTGCGTCGATGGCCTGCAAGGATGCGATCGAAAAGGGCGGCGCGTTTCTGCTGGAGCCGATCATGAATGTGGAGGTTTACGCGCCGGACGCTTTTCTGGGGGAGGTCATCGGGGACATCAACGCCCGCAGCGGGAAAATCGAATCCATCGGGCCCAAGAGCGGTCTTCAGGAAATCCGGGCCACGGTCCCGCTCTCGCGGATGTTCGGCTACTCCACCGCCCTGCGATCGGCCACCCAGGGGCGGGGTACCTTCACCATGCAGTTCGCGCGCTTCGACCGCAACGGCTGACCCCTTCCGCGCCCGGGACTGAGGCCCCCCCGCCCGCGTCCGGAACCGACCTCGCATTTCCTCTGCCGCCTTTACCCGCTTGTCCTGAGCGCTGCTAGCGGGTGCGCTCGACCGTTTGTTTGGTTTGGAGGGCCGACTTCCTGCTGGCCTTCAGCAGGGTTGCGATCTGTTCGGATTTTTCCGGGTCATTGATGGATTGCTGGGCCTTTTCAAGGTGAAAAATGGCATTTTCGTGTTTTTTTATCCGGTTGTAGTAAACCCCGAGGTTGTAGTGGGCGTCGCCCATTTTTTCAAGTTTGCCGTAAGCCTGCCCCAAGTAGTAGTAGACTTGCGGGTCTTCAGTCGTCAGGGCCAGCAGGGCCTCGAAGGTCGTGACGGCATCGGCCAGGCGGTCCATTTCCAGTTGGGTCCGGCCGAGGAGGACCCGCACCTCGGGGTCGTCAGGCAGGATGTCGGCGCTGCCTTGCAAAATTTTCAGCGCTTGGTCGTACTGACCGTCCTGAAAATAGACGCCGCCCAAATCCCGCAGCACGTAGGGGTCGAGGGCCCTGCGGGTCAGTGCCGCGCGCAACTGGGCGATCGCTTCGCGGCGGTTGCCGGTGCGGGCCAGGATCAGGCCGTAGCCATAGTGGGCGACCGGGTCACCCGGCTGGGCGGCCAGGTCCGCTTCAAAGCGCTTCAAGGCGATCTCTGGGTCGCCGTGAACCGCGATCAGGCGTGCCTGGGTCCGTCGAAAGAGATAGGGGTCCGCCGGTTTGAAGGAGGCGCCGGGTTCCTGGTGCGCCACCCATCTGTCAACATAGGCGATGCGGTCTTCCGTGGCCGGGTGGGTCATGAGGTAGTTGGGGACCTGCTGGCTGTCGTACCACTGCTTGGAGCGCATTTTTTTTAGAACGTCGATGATTCCCTGACCGCTGTAGCCCGCCTCGTTGAGAACCTTTAAGCCGATCTGGTCGGCCTGGATTTCGTCTTCGCGGCTGTAGGCCAGCATGGCCGACTGGCCGGCCGCCATGGAACCGACCGTCAGGGCGCTCGCGGCCGAACCGCCCCCGCCGACTCCCAGAAAAATGCCTGCAGCCACCCCCGCTAACGTGGCGAGCTGGACTTTCTTGCTGCGTTCGATCTTCTGCGAAATATGGCGGCAGACCACGTGGGCGATTTCGTGGCCCAGAATCCCGGCCAGTTCCTGTTCGTTTTCCATTGCCGCGATTAGACCGCTGTTGATGAATATGTGGCCTGCGGGTGTGGCGAAAGCATTGTAGACATCCTCGCGGATGATATGGAACTGGTAGTTGAACGGTTGCGAGGGCAACACTGCCAGCACCCTGGCGCCTACATCGCGGACATAGGCGTTTGCCATGGAATCGGTGATGATCTCGAAATGGTCCCCCACCACCTTGAGGAACTCTCGGGACATCTGCTCCTCTTCCTGGATGGTGATGGCATGGGCAGGCAGCGGCGACCAGTAAAAGGCCAGAAGGAAGCCGGCCAGGATCAGAGCAACTGCTTTGAAAAATGGGTTCATGGGGCTCCTGGGGTGCAGCGCGAACAGCGGGGGCGCCTGGATACGGCCGGCATTTCACGTCTTTAATTGTTAATTATAGGGGCGGACTGGCGAAAATTCAAGCGCTCAGGATCGGTCGCGGCCTGCGGAGACGCTTTTCAAAGGGTCGCTTTTGTGTTAGAATCTCAAGCACTATGGCGCACACCATCTGTATCGCAAACCAAAAGGGCGGCGTGGGCAAAACCACCACGGCCATCAATCTTGCGGCGGCCCTGGCGGTTTCCGGGAAACGCACCCTGCTGGTGGACTGCGACCCCCAGGCCAATGCCACCAGCGGTGTCGGCATCGACAAAGCCGCTATCCAGCATTCGCTCTACCACGGCATGATCGGTCAGGTCAGCGCCGACCACCTGGTGCTGGATACGGAAATCGAGACCCTCAAGGTGATTCCCTCCCGGCTGGAGCTCATCGGCTTCGAGGTGGAGATGATGGCAACATCCGGGCGCGAGCAGACCCTCAAAAATCTGCTGGCCGGGCTTCGGGGCGCCTATGATTTCATCATTCTGGACTGCCCGCCCTCCCTCAGCCTGCTGACGGTTAACGCCATGACGGCGGCGGATGCCATGCTGATCCCCCTGCAGTGTGAATATTACGCGCTCGAAGGCCTGGGGCAGCTGCTGCAGACCATCAAGCGCATTCAAAACAAGCTCAACCCCAGGCTTTCCATCGCGGGCATCCTGCTGACCATGTTCGACACGCGCACGAATCTGTCCCACCAGGTCGCCGAAAACGCGGAAAAGTTTTTTCCCGAATTGGTCTTTCGGGCCCAGATTCCCCGCAATGTGCGGTTGGGGGAGGCGCCGAGTTTCGGGAAGCCGATCCTTCTGTATGACGCCGCCTCGGCAGGGGCCAGAAGCTATTTCGCGCTGGCCGACGAAATCCTGCATCGATGAAAAACCCTCTGGCTCTCGCGTTGAAAGAACTTCGCCATGGCTAAATCAAAAGGCACCCAGCAGAGCGTTGCGGTTGTCGCCAAACGCAAGAAACTGGTGTTGGGCCGAGGGCTGGATGCGCTCATTCCCGATTTTGAGCCGGTGGCCGGCAGCTCGCCGGATTACCGCCACTGCGCGGTAGACCAAATTCGCCCCAACCGCTACCAGCCCCGAGTGCGTTTCGCCGAAGAGGAATTGGCCGAGCTCGCCGGGTCCATCCGCACCCAGGGGATTATCCAGCCGCTGCTGGTGCGCCAGGACGAACACGGGTTTGAGCTCGTGGCCGGTGAAAGACGCCTGCGGGCCGCCAGGATGGCAGGGCTGACCGAGGTGCCCGTGGTGGTCAGGGAAATCTCGGATTCTCAGATGCTGGAGTTCTCGATTGTCGAGAACATTCAGCGTGAAAACCTCAACCCCATGGAGGAAGCCGAGGCGTATCACCGGCTGATGACCGCCTTCGATCTGACCCAGGACCAGGTGGCCGCGCGCGTCGGCAAAAGCCGTTCGGCCGTTGCCAACTTCATCCGGCTGCGGCAGCTGCCCGAAGAGATCAAAAGCAGCATCACCGGGGGCCAAATCGCCATGGGGCATGCCCGGGCGCTGTTGGGGGCCGAGAATGCCGCCGTGCAGCGTGCGGCCTGGCGCAAGACCATCGCCGAGAAGCTCTCGGTGCGGGAAACCGAAGCCCTGATCAAACGGCTCAATGCGGCAAAAGACCGCCTGCCGCCCCTGCCGGATGCCGCTGGCACCTATTTTCGCGGGGTCTCCGAAGACCTGTCGCGTCATTTCGGCACCAAAGTCGAAATTCGGCATCGGGGCGAAAAGGGAAGGGTGGAAATCGAGTTTTACAGCCTCGATGACCTGGACCAGCTGCTCGGTCGCCTTCGGGGCCGCTGAGGCTGGTCGTCTGCGCGCCGCCCCGTCGCTACTTTCGGTTGGCCCAGGCGCCGCGCATATTGCTATCCGCCCCTTTTGATGCGGCGGGCGGGGACACCACCCGAATTGGAGAAATCCCCCCAATAGGCTGCGATGATGGCCATCAGACAAATCGGTGTAATTGACGGGCAGGGCGGTGGCATCGGCAGTGCCATCATCAGGAAGCTCAAGGAGCGGGTGGGCGAGCAGGTGGAAATCATCGCCCTCGGCACCAATGCCATCGCCACCGCACAGATGCTGAAAGCGCGGGCCAACCGGGGGGCGTCCGGGGAAAGCGCCATCGTTCAGACCGTCGCCAAGCTGGATGTGATCATCGGGCCGATCGGCATCGTCCTGGCGCATGCCATGATGGGGGAGGTCACCCCGGCGATTGCCGCGGCGGTGGCCGGCTGCCCCGCCAAAAAACTCCTGTTGCCCCTGACCCAGGAGAATATCGAAATCATCGGGGTGGCGCCCACGCCGCTGCCCCAGCTGGTGGACGAACTTTTGCAGCGCCACCTTGGCGGTCTTCCGGATTGAGGGCCTCGGTAAAAAACAGGTCTTCATCCTGCCGGTTTTTTGGCCCGTCACCCGCCTTCCAGCCACCGGCCCAGATCCGGATGGGCAGCGGTCAATCGGCCTTGCAGACCAACCCCAAAGCGGTGCAAGCCTGTGACCTTATTCCCCGCCGCGACCCCAAATCAAAGAGGGCCCAGCCGCATGGGTGAAGCCAATGCCTGCCTGATTGCGGGCGGCCACCGGCACCCGCGCATGGAAACCGTCGACCCCGTTACCCCTGAAGAAGACAGCCGCCGCCTGACCAGCCGTTGCGGGCGGCAGCGGATTGTCCCGAACCCTCGTGGGCACCTTTGCCGGGTGGTTGTCGGAGCCTTTGCCACAGGCCCCTGGTTTCCGGCGGGGGCGGACCGATGAAGCTGATCGTCGCCCGGACGGCGGGGTTCTGCATGGGCGTGCGGCGGGCGGTCGAAATGACCCTTGAAGCCGTCGACTCCTGTGACAAGCCGATCTGCACCTTCGGCCCGCTGATCCACAACCCCCAAGTCCTGAACCTGCTGAGCCAGAAGGGCATCTCGGTCATCGAGACGGTTCCCCCGCGGGGTCACGGCACGGTCCTGCTGCGCGCGCACGGCGTGCCGCCGAGGGTCAAGGCGGCCCTCGTGAATGCCGGGTTCCGGGTGGTGGACGCCACCTGTCCGCGGGTCATCAAGGTTCAGACCATCATCCGCCGGCATGCCGCTGATGGCTATGGCACCATCATTATCGGCGACCGCAACCATCCGGAAGTCGTCGGGCTGCTGGGATATGCCGGCGCCCGCGGGTGTGTCGTCGGCTCCGTGAAGGAGCTGGCGGCCCTGCCGCGTTTCACGAAAGCCATTGTCGTGGCCCAGACCACCCAGAACACCGCGTTTTACGGGGAGGTCAAGGACTGGGTGGGGTGCAACTGCCCCCACTATCAGGTGTTCGATACCATCTGCGATTCCACCGAAAAGCGCCAAACCGAGGTCAAGCAGCTGGCCGACGCCGTGGACGCGGTGGTCGTCGTCGGCGGCCACAACAGCGGCAACACCAATCGCCTGGCGGAAATCGCACGGAAGGCCGGAAAGCCTACCCAGCAGGTTGAGACCGAGGCCGAGCTGGACTGCCAGGTGCTGGCTGCCGCCCGGAGTGTCGCGGTTTGCGCCGGCGCCTCAACCCCCGACTGGATGATCCGGCGGGTCATCCAGGTCCTGGCATCCCTGGGAACCGAAGACGACCGGCCGTCGTCGGGGCCCCAGGACGGGCCCGCGCGGTCTGCAGAAAAGGGCTAACCGAAAGCCCGCGGCTCGGTTCCCTTCAACAGGCGGCGGATATTGGCGCTGTGGCGCCAGACCATCATGGCGGCCATCAGGGCGGCGCAAGCGGTGAAGACGGGGTTGACGGTTGTCTCCCATACGGCCAGCGGCAGGATTGCGGCCGCAGCCAGGGAGGCCGCGGATACGCGGCTCGTCAGGCAGATGAAAAGGATGAACACCAGCAGAGCCACCAGGCAGGCCAGCGGCGAAATCGCCAGAAAACACCCTAAAGTGGTGGCCACCCCCTTGCCCCCGCCACGGAAGCGCAGGTAGACCGGAAAAAGATGCCCGAGAAAAGCGGCCAGGGCCAGCAGGCTGAGGTAAGCCGCAGCCCAGGGCGGCGGGTGCGGGCCCACCAGCTGAAACCCCAGCACCAGGGGCACCAGACCCTTGAGGACATCTCCGCCTAGGGTCAGCAGGCCGCCCGCAGTCCCGCCGATCCGGCGGGCGTTGGTGGCCCCGATGTTGCCGCTGCCGGTGCGGCGGATGTCGGCCGAATGAAAGCAGCGGATGAAAATCAGCCCCCAGGGGATCGAACCCGCCAGATAGGCGGCGGGCGGCAGCAGGATGAATGTCAAG
>Ga0105100_10000298_pt1 | contig 28966 bp, 23 predicted proteins | sample PPLLak12cMay2015_2_FD_87033 | JGI IMG/M metagenome (GOLD analysis project Ga0105100, IMG submission 87033) | Freshwater sediment microbial communities from Prairie Pothole Lake near Jamestown, North Dakota, USA - PPLs Lake P8 Core (1) Depth... | ecosystem: Environmental > Aquatic > Freshwater >... | reverse complement strand
CGGCTGCCAGGAATACTGCCCGCACCTGATTGAAGCTGTGCGCACCCTGCAGTATGCCTGGGATCCAGCGCCGGCCATCTCCGTGGGTCTTTCCAATGTGTCCAATGCGGTTCCGCACGCCGGGCGCGGCTTGATTAATCGGGTGTACGGCGCCATGCTGATGGGTGTAGGCCTGCAAATGATGATTGCTGATCCCCTGGACGAAGAATTGAAGGAAATGATCCGCATTGTCGAGCAGCGCGACAGCAGCACCCCGGTAGGGAAGCTGTACCTGGCGATCGCCGATCGGATTGCCGCAGGAGAAGAGCCGCAATCCGCCGATGTGGACATGAGCGATCCCGAGCAAGCGGCTATCTGGAAGACGGTCCAGATCCTGTTGAACAAAGTGATTTATGCTGAAGGTTATTTGAGCCAGTAGGTTTGGTAGATTGGTAAAGAGATGAGCAGCGGGACTCAATTCACCCGCAGATAAAGAGGTCAATTATGCCTGGTTTTACTCCTGGACGCCGTTGGCAGCCGCCTTATTTACCTTTTCGGAAAGAAACATTTGGCAATAAGGTTTTGGAAGGTGTGGAAAAGCTTGTTAAAGGTCCGATGTTTGGCTGCCGCATGTGCGGAAATTGTTTGCTGCAGGAAACAGCTTTTATTTGTCCCATGGAATGCCCCAAAGGCATTCGCAATGGTCCATGCGGCGGCTCGACAGAAGAGCATTGCTATGTGGACGAAACTCGCCCCTGCATCTGGTACAAGATCTACGAACGTGCCTTCCGCATGGGGCGCGAAGAGAAGCTGCTGGAAGTGCTGCCACCCCTGGATTGGGACAAAGTAGGGGGAGAGACATGGGGCGACGTGGTGGTGCAGGTTAAGAAACTGGGTACCGGTAATGTGGTCAAAGGCTTGCTCACCCGCGATGCTGGTGAACGAACCGCAACCTGGGACGCCATCTTCCGTCCGGTACGCCAGCCGGAGTGGTGGCAGGGTGACGCAGAATATCACCCGCCGGCCTATACCGAGCCAGTGTCTGAGCTGGAACGGCGCTTGAAGGCCGGTGAATTTGTGGTGACTTCTGAAGTGGCCCCGCCGCAGACCACAGCCACCAAGAAGCTGAAGAGCAATATTGATATGATCAAGCCCTACGCCGCGGCGATCAATTTCACCGACTGCCCCTCGGCCACACCGCGCATGTCTTCCTGGGCCTGCAGTACGCTGTGCGTGCAGCAAGGCGCTGAGCCAGTGATGCAGATTGCGGCGCGTGACCGCACCCGTACCGGCTTGCAGGCGGAAGTGCTGGGCGCCAACGGTCTGGGCGTGCGCAATATCCTTTGCCTGTCGGGCGACAGCATGAAAATGGCTCCCAGCCCGCGCGGGCGCATGGATATCGTCGACCTGGATTCGGTGCAGATGTTGTGGGTACTGCGCCGCATGCGCGATGACGGGCGCTACCTGGACGGGCGCGAGATGAAATTCCCGCCCAAGTTTTTCCTGGGCGCAGCGGCCTCGCCTTTTGCCTCGGAACCCCGTTTCCAGGCTCTGCGAGAGCATAAGAAAGTTAACGCCGGAGCGCAATTCTTCCAGACCAACCTGGTTTATGACGCCGATGGATTGGAAGTATGGTTGAACGAGCTGGCCAAGCGCAATATCATGGATAAAGTGTATATCCTGATCGGGATCACCCCGCTTAAGAGCCTGAAGGTAGCGCGCTATATGGACGAGGAAGTCCCCGGCGTGTTTATCCCGCAAAAATTGATCAAGCGCATGGAAGCTGCCAAGGATGGCGCGGAAGAAGAGGGCATACAAATTGCCCTGGAGCTGATTGAACAGGTGAAGACCAAGCAAGGCGTGAATGGAATTCATCTGATGGCAGTCGGCTGGGAAGAGATTGTGCCGCGCATCGTCACCGAGGCGGGCTTGCTGCCCAAGGATTTTGCACTGCCCCAAACTGCGGCAGTGCCAGTCAAGTAGTCAATCGGAAAACGACTTACAGAGGAGGCGCAATATGACGGAACGTAAAAAAGTTACCTTGCCGATGCTGTTTAAGAAAGTAGCCAGCGGTGAGCCGATCACCTGGCTGACGTGTTACGATTACCCCACCGCATACCTGCAGGAGCAGGCCGGGATCGATATGATCCTGGTGGGCGATAGCCTGGGCATGACCATGCTGGGCTTTGATAGCACCCTTCCGGTGACCATGGAGGATATGATCCGCCACACGCAGGCAGTCCGGCGTGGTGCGCCCAAGGTATTCTTAATTGGCGATATGCCCTATATGAGCTACCAGCCCAGCGTGGAGACGGCCATCCGCAATGCCGGACGCTTTATGGCTGAAGCTGGCTGCGACGGGGTGAAGCTGGAAGGCGGGGTAGAGATGGCCGACCGGGTGCGTGGCATCGTGGCAGCCGGTATCCCGATCATGGGCCACCTGGGATTAACGCCTCAAAGCGCCAGCGCCCTGGGGGGCTTCCGGGTGCAAGGCAAGGGAGCATTGCAGGCTAAAAAGATCGTGGATGACGCCAAAGCGCTCGAAGACGCTGGTGTATATGCCATCTTACTGGAGATGGTGCCTGACCGGCTGTGTAAGCTTATTACCGAGCGGGCCGAGAAATGCTTTATTATGAGCCTGGGCTCCGGACTGGATGCACATGGCCAGTTGTTGATTTACCATGATATGTTTGGTCTCTATCCAAGGTTCAAACCGCGCATGGCCAAAGTATTTGGTAATGCTGGCGAGGTGATCCTGAATGGTTTGAAGGCTTATGTGGATGAAGTGAGCAACAAGACCTTCCCGCAACCTGAGCACTATTTTGGGATGACCGATGAAGAATATAACGAATTGATCAAATTACTCGATTAGAAAACCCAATTAACCCCGGTTGTAAGGCCGGGGTTTGATTTTTCCAGGAGAAGGGATTATGGCAAACTACTTGCGTGATCGATTGCAAATCCCCGCAGCCCGCTTGGATGCGATCAACGCCATTCTAGGGGATCCGGATATGCGGGTAGTCGATGATCTATTGAAAGTAGTGGAAAAATATGGCGCTCCCGAGGAAATTAACCGCAAAGCCGAAGCTGCCCGCCAACTTCCAGCGTTATACGAGCGCGTGAAGGCTGTTCATCCAAGTTACCTGGACGATTTATACTGGCTCGCAGAGCAGCGCGACTACCAGAGGTTCATCAGTGTCAAAGATTACCGGCGCAAGGTCCTGGGCGCAAAAGTCGATCAGATGGTTTTTAATGATGACTTTGCCATTACCCTGGAAGTGAGCGCAGCGCAGTATTTCCCGTTTTTAATCCATTCTGCTCAACGCGCCATTGATGAAGGCAGCCTGATGCCGGGGCGCTTCATCCGCGTGCGCAGGATGAAAGAGCAGGAAGCAGATGGGGACCTGCCTGCCTTCACCGCGGCCATGCAAATTATTGGCGCATCGTGGGTGGAAACCCTGGACACCAAGGGTACGGATGGCTCGAATATTCACCTGGGCGGGCCGGCGACCATTACCGGCTACTTTGGTGGGGTGGGGCAGCCCAATCACTACCCCTTGAAATGGGCCGACGAGTTGCTGTATTACTACACCGAATACGGCGTCAAGCAGGTGCTGAACATAAATCCCGGCACAGTGCTGGTGGGCTATATGCTCTATAAGCTGGGAATTGACATCGAATTCAAGATCTCGGTGTACATGGGCAACGATAATCCCTACGCGGCTTTGTGGACATTAATCGGCGCCAAGCTGTTCTCGCGGGATGATAACAGCTCTCCATTAATTGGTTTCAACTGGTCCAATTCGATCAACAACCAGACCATGGAGATCACAGCCCAGTTCCGGGAAAAATTAGGCTTCGAGCAGGTGGTGCGCTTCGAGCACCATATCACCGAGACTTATAAATCTATCGTGCGCCAGCCGTATAACCGGCGCGCAGAGCTGGTGGAAATTGCTGACCATGTGGCGAACATTTCTGCCAAGCACGAAGGCGGAGATCCGGAGATCGACTGCGAGCGCGAACACCCTTCGGATATCCTGGATTACTTCCGTGAGAAGCAGGAAATAATCGATGCGGGGGAATGGGCGTTTATGGAACTGAATTTCATGGATAAGATGGATGCAGTGAACAAGACTGCCGAAGCGCTGACCGAGAACGGGCTGTCATTTGTGGCGGCAGAGAAGCTGCACCACGTGTAGTAGATGTTAATCTATGAAAGCGCCTCCCCTGATTTCGTAGGGGAGGCGCTTCTGGTTTAAAAGACACTGATTGCTGGAGAAGTTTGGGGCTAATCCCTAAAGGATCTTCTTCAGCAGTCCGGCAACACTTTGGTAAACCGGTGAATTGTCGCCCAGCTCCACCAGGGGGCGACCGCTGAACTCGAAAGTGGTCAATTCCTGGTCGGCAGGGACAGCGCCCAGGTAGGTCACGTCCATTTTCTGGATATGCTCCAGGAGCGAGGAGGGCAGCTCGCCATTAAGTCGATTGACAATCAGATAAGCATTTTCGATACGGATATCCAGCTCTTTGCGGAAACCGGCGATGCGTTCGGCGGCGACCAGGCCGCGTAGGGTGGGGTCGGAGACAATCAGCAGGTGCTGGACATCACGGGTGGTGCGACGGCTGAGGTGTTCCATGCCGGCTTCGTTATCAATCACCACATAAGCGTAGTTCTTGCTAATTGAGTCGACTACTTCGCGCAGATTGTGGTTTACGGCGCAGTAACATCCCTGGCCTTCGCCGCGCCCCATGGCGATCAAATCCACGCGATCGCCTTCGACCAGGGAGGAACGGATCTCGTAATCCAGGTATTCGCGCTTGGAAACGCCGCCGGGCAAAGCGCCCATGGCTGCGCCGCCTACGTTCAAGGACGACTGCACCTGATCCAGCAGCCCTTCGCGGATATCGCCCACGGTGAAGTCCAGGTCCAGGCCCAGGACCATATTGAGGTTGGAGGAAGGGTCGGCATCGATGGCGAGCACCGCGCCGGGTTGGGAGGCCAGCAAATATTTGACGACCATGCCCGAGATGGTGGTTTTTCCTACGCCACCCTTACCGGCGAGTGCAATGGTAACTGTCATAGTAATCCTCTCTAGAGTATTATACTTATAAATTGCGTGTAGCCACTATCAAGCAGCAGATCTTTCATCTACCTTGGTTAACAGGCTCAATGCCATGAATTGGGCGGCTTCGCGCAGGGTAGGGACGTGGTCATATACCGGGATGCCCAGGCGATCGGCTTCCTGTACAGCCAGGTCGGCAGGCAGAAAACCCAATACCGGCAGACCCGGGCTTTCTGCTTCCAGGAAGGCGGCTTCATCGGCGTTGCGTACTTTATTGCCTACCAGCCATAAGCGCTGCAAGCCAATATCATTTGCCAGGCGTTTGATCTGCGCGGCAGTCCCCAAGCTGCGCCGGGTCGGCTCGACGACCACCAGCATGGCATCCACGAAGTCCACGGTGGCGCGTCCGAGGTGCTCGACGCCGGCATACATATCCAGGATCAGGATATCTTCGTCTCGGAAGAGTAAATGCGTGAACAGGGTCTTCAGCATGGCGCTCTCGGGGCAAATGCAGCCTCTCCCGCCCAGGTCCACGGAGCCCATTTCCAGCAGGCGCACTCCGCGGTGCAGTACACTGAAACGCTCGGGGATATCATCAACCCGCGGGTTGATGGTAAAGAAACCGCCTACCGAGCCGGGTTTGGCGCCGGTGCGCTCCTCGATCAGCGCGTCCATCTCGGCGATCGGATGCAACTGCCGGCGCAGCTCTTCGGGGAATCCCAGAGCGCCTGCCAGGCAGGGCGAGGGATCAGCATCGGCAGCCAGCACCTGGCGACCCTGGTCAGCGTAGGTTTGAGCAAATAAAGCGGATAGGGTGGTTTTTCCGACCCCTCCCTTACCAGTAATAGCCAATTTCATATCAGAATCCTTTCGGGATTATGCTGTGGCAAGGCCGTTCTTACGGCGCTTGAGGCGTGGGCCGCTGGGTGTATCTTCCAGCTCATAGCCGGCGTCGATGATCTGCTGTCGCAGGGCATCTGCTTCCGACCAGTGCTTCTCCTGGCGGGCTTGCTGGCGGGCATCGAGCAGGGCTTGCATTTCAGCCGGGATAACCTCTTCAACCGGCTGCCATTGAGCTAAATTCAAGCCGAGAACCTGATCGAAGGCCAGCAAAGTGGCTTTCTTGGTGGCAGGCGGTAAATCGCTGCGTACCAGCTCCCAGGTGATTGCCAGGGCACGTGGCAGGTTGAGATCATCGTTGATCTGATCCTGGAACTGTTCTTGATATGGCTCATCAACTTGCCCGGGTGCGCCCCATTCGTAAGCTGCCATACGCAAGCGATCGAGCGCTTTGCTGGAGCCGTCCAGGCTTTCCCAGTTGAAATTGATCTTGGCGCGGTAGTGCGCATTCAGCAAGAAGAAGCGATAGGCCAGCGGATCGTAACCGCGCTCGATCAGGGACTGCAGGCGCAGAAATTCGCCGGAGGATTTGGACATACGCTCTTCGTCGATCTGCAAGAAATAGCCGTGCATCCAGAAATTTGCCAGGCGCGTGCCGTAGCAGGCTTCTGTCTGGGCGATCTCATTGGTGTGGTGGACAGAGATATGGTCTTCACCGCCGCAGTGGATATCAAAGAACGGGCCCAGATAGTGCGCAGACATGGCAGAGCATTCGATATGCCAGCCAGGGAAACCAACTCCCCAGGGGCTGTCCCATTCCATCTGGCGCTGCTTCTCCTGCGGGCTGAACTTCCACAGGGCGAAATCAGTGGGAAAGCGTTTCTCGCCCATATCCACGCGGCTGCCAGCTTGTAAGCCTTCAATGTCCAGACGCGCCATAACACCATAGTCGGGCAGGCGGGTGGTATCGAAGTAGATGCCGTCCGAAGTCTGGTAGGTGAATCCCTGCTTCTCGATGCACTGGATGAGCTCAATTTGCTGCTGAATATGGTCGGTGGCGCGACACCACACGGTGGGGGGTAGAATATTCAGCACCTCCAGGTCTTTTTGGAAAGCCTGGGCGTAAAATTCAGCGATTTCCCAGGCGGTTTTGCCAGTGCGCTGGGCACCCTTTTCCATTTTATCTTCCCCGGTATCGGCGTCGGAAGTGAGATGCCCGACATCGGTAATGTTGACGATATGGCGCACTTGGTAGCCGTTCCACACCAGCACACGTCGTAAAAGGTCTTCAAACACATAGGTGCGTAAATTTCCAATATGCGCATAGTCATAGACAGTCGGACCACAGGCATACAGACCAACTTCAGTTAATTGACCAAACCTGGCTGGTTGTAGAGGCTCAAATTTGCGCAGGCTGCGTGTGTAAGTATCGTAAAGGTGTAATTCCATAACCCTGTCCTGTTTTTCGTACAAATTGATGTGTGCTATTTTACCTCAACCAGAGGGAGAACATTTCTGGCTCTTTGAAAGCCAGTGTCTGAAATCCTACGCTTTCGGTGGCCTGAAACGGGGGCGATTAATGAGTACTCCCAGTAAGATCACAATCACCATCAGGATGCTGAAAAAGACCATCATATTGCTGGTCGTTGGATCACGCGGGGGAGGGCTGGCGGGCGTTGTAGGGCTGGGCCGCGGCGTACGGGTGGGTGGACGGATGCGCGGCGTGTTCGTGGGTACAGGTGTTGCGGTGAGCGTGGGTGTTGTTGTGGGAGTGGCTGAGGGATAAATAATCACCGGAGTGGCGGCTGGGAATGGGAGCGCAGACATATCGGCAAGCTGAGGCTCCAGGCTATCACCGGGAGCAAAGACGTCCAACATGCCATTGGCAAAACGCAGACCTGATCCAGATTCGCCCTGAGTTGCATAGCGCAGATCGAGACTGACCACAATATTTTCCCCGTCCGCCAAAGTTTGGTCAGGGTGCAGCACCAAGGCCGCGTGGTCTGCCAGACCCATGGTGATCAATCCGGGGCTGTTGTAGGCCAGGCTGAACAAGCCGCCCCAACGATTGCGCCCGGTCAGCAGCGTTTCTAGATTGGCCGGTATCAACCCCAGGCCTTGTTCAATGGGTTGCGCAGCTGGATCAAACTGGGTCAGCACCGGTGTGCTGGGGCCGCTTGCTAGGCTATTGGCTGGACGCCGCAAGAAAGTCGTGCCCAGAACCACCGCAGCATGGTTGGCTGCCAGGATAGGTTTACCGTTAAACCAGGCCACCCGCAAGAAGAGCAGGTTGTCTTTGACTGGCAAAACTTGCTGGCGATCGGCAACCGAGAATAGGATGCCGTCGTATGCGGCGAAGTCAGGTTCTAAGCCGGGGGTAGTTTCAGAAGTAATCTGGAGCGTAAGGGTTTCCAATCCGATCAAGCGGTTAATATCTTCAATCTGGCGTTGGGCTGATTCGGGATCGGCATAACCCACCAGGACATGCAGGATGCGCGCTTGCTGACCACCCGCTTCATTAACAAATTCCGTGAGCAGCGTGCTTGCGCTCCACGAGTTAGTTAGCGAGCTGAGCAGGTAAAGTGAACCGGCTTCCGATGGCAGGCGTATTGTCTCAAAGCGGCGCTCCAGGGTTTCGGGAGCGTTATTTTGGTCGAAGGTACGCCTTTGCATATCGTACGGACTGGCGCCTTGTTCCAGAACATGCACCAGGACATTGCGCAGGCTTAGATAGTTTAGAGCGCCACGATAATGAGCTGCATCGGCTGCATGATAAGTCTCAGCGTCCAGGATCAGCACAGTCTGGTCACCATAGACCTGCGAGATCAGGCCGTCCGCGCTTAACTCTATGCCAGCATTGTGATCCAAACCCACGCCTACGTTGGGTGATTGCGGATCGGCAAGGGCATTGAGCAACAATCCCAAGCGCCCGGTGTAGAAAATATCACTCTGCAGCAAGGTGAAATCAAGACCGAATAGCAAACCACGCGGCCCTGGTGCAGAAAATAGGTCAGCCGCACCGAAAGCCAGGGCATTCTCAGCATTAAAACCGGGTTTATACCCGCCCAGCAGATGAGTGGCAAACAAATCGATTCCCGCACCTGTCCCGCCCACTAAAACACCGCGCTCATAGGCGTCGCTGAGGGCGCGTTCCAGCGGGGTATTGGCGATCGTTTGCATGGCTGCCGTGGCGCTGCCATCCAGGATGAAAATCGCGCTTAGATCCTGAGAAATGAAAGCCAGGTTTCCTGGATTGCTGGCTTCGGAGCGAATATAGACAGGCAGTGTTGTTGCAGTGCAAGGCAATGCATTGGATCCGCTGAAATCCTGGCAGGCTGTTTCAAGTTCCAGGCGATGCTGCTCGGCGATCGCTCCCAGGTTATCGCGCTCTGGCTGAGAAATCGAAATGGAGCTTGAAATCAAGGAGGAGGGAATAACCAGGATCTTGACCTGAGCGTGCCGTAGCTGCCTGGCGCGCTGCTGTGCAGCCTGGGTAAAACCAACCAGGCTGTCTTCATAACCCCCACCGCTTAGCGACAACAATTGGGGGATGAGTTCCTGGCCGCGGACGATAGTCAGGGTGAGAAATACAAGAAGTAGTGCAAAAAGCAAGGCGCGAAATTTCATCAAGTCTCCAGCTCAGCCATGTGTGCGCAATGTCAATCGATTCTACCTCATCCTGAAGGGTAAATCAAAAATGAACCGGTACAAAGACCAAAAAAACGGGGCGTCGCAACGCCCCGTTCGAATGGGTAAGTGTAAATGGTCAGGCGCGACGCAGGATATGGGTGACAATCGTCGCCCCACTGCCGCCAATATTTTGAGCCATACCGATGCGCGCATCCTGTACCTGAGTGGGACCGGCCTCACCACGTAATTGCTGCACTACTTCCACAATCTGGTACATGCCGGTAGCGCCCACAGGATGGCCGCGCGCTTTCAAGCCGCCGCGCGTGGCAACCGGCAGTTTGCCATCCGGGCGAATGGCGCCGTCCAGACCCAGGCGTGGGCCCTGGCCGCGTTCGGCAAAGCCGCAGGCTTCCAACGAGAGCGCCGCCATGATCGAAAAGGCATCATGCAGCTCGAAGAAATCAATCTCTTGTGGGGAGACACCCGCTTGCCGGTAAGCTTTATGCGCCGACAGCTCAGCAGCAGAAAGCCACAGAGCGTTTTGCCGGTCGTGAACTGCAAGTGTGTCGGTGGCAGTAGCAGAACCGGAAATCAGAATGCGCGGACGACCGAGATGATTTTCGGGTAGCGAGGTGGCAGGGACAATAATCGCCGCTGCTGCGCCATCCCCAATGGGTGAGGCGTCCAGCAGGTTGATCGGATCGGCAATCATCTTGGCGCGCTGGTAATCCTTTTCGCTAATCGGCTCGCGCAGGCGCGCAAAAGGATTGTGCACCGCGTTCGCATGGGCGTTGATCGAAAATGGAGCAAAATCTGTATGCTTCCATCCATACTCATGCAGATAGCGCTGCATGATCAGGGCATTGATGGCCACAAACGACAGACCCTGCTCGCCTTCGTAATCGGCGTCGGCAGCAGTGGCCAGGGCAGAGGTCGTCTCCGTACCTTTGCCTTCGGTCATCTTCTCCACACCCATGGCTATGGCGCTGTCCATTTCCCCCGAAGCGACTGCCATGATCGCCAGGCGCAGGGCTGCTGCACCCGAGCCGCAGGCTGCCTCGACCTTGAAAGCTTCGACCGCACGCAGCCCGACCCAATCGGCAACCAGCGCTCCCAGGTGTTCTTGTTTGCTGATCAAGCCGGAGAGCATATTACCAACGAACACACCATCCACGCGCTCGCGCTGGGCGTCGAGCATCGCTGCAAACACCGCTTCCCCGGCGATTTCTCGCAGGGATTTCTCCCAGCTTTCGGCTACCGGGGTTTGACCAATGCCTAGTATAGCTACTTCACGCATAGAAAATTTACCTTGCTCGAGAGGTTTTGTCGATCAGCTATAATTTTACCGGAATAGGCTGTCAGAAGCTATCAGAGTCCATCTTCTGGTTAAAAACCGTAACGGATGAAATTGGATGAGAAACAACTGGTATAGAATGGACCATTCCGGTACAATAAGAGAAATTCCCATTGGAGGTCGTTTGATGAAAATTGTAACCGATAGTGCGGCAAATATGCCCAAGGAGGAGATCCTTGAGCATAACATAATAGTATTGCCTTTATATATCCAATTCCCGGGTGAAGAAGTAAGCTCTGAAGATATCACTGCGGATGAGTTTTATGACCGGCTGAGAGCAATGGTGCCAAACATTCCTACGACTGCCCAGCCGTCCTCCGGTCAATTCGCTCAGGCGTATCGCAGGCTGGCGGAAGAAGATCCCGATATCCTATCCATCCACATATCCTCCGGCTTAAGCGGGACCATCGAATCGGCGCGCGCCGGCATTGACCAGGCTCCCGAGGCCAGAGTAGAAATTTGGGACACCTTGACCCTCTCGGGTGGCGAACGCTTCCAGGTTCTGGCTGCCGCACATGGTGTGAAAGCAGGTTGGAGCAAAGCCGCGATCTTAGAGCGCATCAAGAAAATTCAAGAACGTACTGAGCTAATCTACATGCTGGAAACCCTGGAATACCTGGCGCGAGGCGGGCGGATCGGCCGCGTGCAGGCTCTGGCAGGCTCATTGCTAAAACTCAAACCGATCATCAAAGTTGAACATAGCGATGGAAAATATTCCACGGTCGGCAAAGAGCGCACCACCCAGAAAGCCATGATGGTTCTGGTGGATTATCTGGCAGGAGTGTATGGCAACCAGGAACCGCTGTGGATTACGGTGCTGCACGGGCAGTTTGCTGAGCAAGCCGATAACCTGGTGAAAATGGTGAAAGAGCGCCTGAATGTGGCCAGGCTGGAGGTGCTGCGCGTTTCACCGGTTCTGGGCGTTCACACTGGCCCCCAGATCGTAGGGATTGGGGCGTTACCCATATCTCTGATGGAAGGCATTGACTAGATAAGCAATGGCCTTTCAGATAACAACCTGGAACGTTAATGGTCTGCGGGCAGTGCTGGACAAGGCTGATTGGACCTGGCTGGCGCGCTTGCAGCCGGATGTGCTATGCCTGCAAGAGATCAAAACCCGCCCGGAGCAGGTGAGGCCAGAAGCGCTGGCGCCGCTGAGCCCATATCAGGCATACTGGAATTCCGCCGAGCGACCGGGTTACAGCGGCGTGGCAACTTTCAGCAAGGTTGCCCCTCAGCGTGTGGAGCTGGGTTGGGGTAACCCGGATTATGACCGGGAAGGGCGCGTGATCCTGACCCAATATGCGGATTTCAAACTTTACAATATTTATTTTCCCAATGGGCAGCGCGATCACGGGCGGCTGGAATATAAACTGGCATTTTACGAAGAGCTGCTGGGTTTATGTGATGCGGCCCATGATCAGGGTGAAAAGATAGTCATTTGCGGCGATTTCAATACCGCTCACAATGAGATTGATCTGCGCAATCCCAAGACCAATGTCACCACCAGCGGATTCATGCCCGAAGAGCGCGCTTGGCTCGACCGTTACGTCGAGAGCCGTTTGGTAGATGCATTCCGGGTGCTGTATCCGGACAAAGTCCAATATACCTGGTGGACCTACATTTCCAATGCGCGCGCCCGCAATGTTGGCTGGCGTTTAGATTTCTTTATGGTTTCGGAAAGCCTGATGCCACTGGTGAAGGATGTGATCATCCATGATGAGGTGTTCGGCTCAGATCACTGCCCGGTGACGCTGGTATTGGATCGCTGAGAGCCTGCTAGAGCAGGAGTGTTTGCAGCTCGGAAGCACGTGTAACGGGTCGCTGGCAGACGAAGTTTTGGCAGACATAGACCGTGGGCTGATCCTGCACCAGCGGGCGATCCTGGAGCAGTAGTGGGGCATTTTCCGGAACGGGCAGACGGCTGGCAGCCAGCACGATGCCAGGGCGGTAAGTTTCCCAGATCGTTTTCAATAAAGCCTGCGCTGCATGGCTTTCCAGGTCGCCCACCAGGGCGACCTCTTTATATGGGTGGAGCAGGGCAACCATGCCTTGCAGCCAGAAGGCAAAGGCGGTGGGATAGCGGCTTGCGGCTGCCTCCACCTGGCTGAACATTGCTGCTGCACGATCCCGAAAGTCAAGCTCGCCAGTAAATCCGGCCAGCTGCAGCAGCGCCAGGGCTGCCAGGGCGCTTCCAGACGGGGTTGCATTGTCTTGAATATCTCGCGGGCGAAAGAGCAAGTCAGCTTGTTCTACATGCGTGTCGTAGAAGCCCCCATTTGGATCGCTAAAATAAGCCAGCATTTCTTGATTAAGATCCAGAGCTGAGTTATACCAGTATGGATCTGGATCGGACTGGTACAGGGCCAGCAGACCCAGGATCAAAGCTGCATAATCTTCGAGGGTTGCGTTGTGACTGGCCTTTCCAGCCCGCCACGAGCGCAGCAAGCGATCTGCGGGATGCAGCTCACTGAGCAAAAAGTCGGCAGTGCGACGCGCTGCGGCAAGATAATCCGGGCGATTCAGGTAGCGTCCGGCTTCGGCAAACAGGATCAATGCCAGGCCATTCCAGGCGGTCAGAACTTTGTCGTCCGTACCCGGCCGGATGCGCTGGGAGCGGAAAGTTAATAAACGTTGGTTTAATTCTGCAAGGCGCACTGGAATGGTCGCGGCATCCAACCCAAAGCGCTCGGCCAACTCACGGTCGCTCAGCCTGCGGCGTGGGATGGTGCGACCTTCAAAATTCCCTCCCGGGGTAAAACCATAGGCTGCCAAAATCAGCTCTGCTCCAGCGGGCTGAGATTCCAGCGCCTGGCGAACCTCGTCTTCAGTCCACAGATAGAATTTCCCCTCTTCGCCCTCGGAATCGGCGTCCAGGCTGGCGTAAAAGCCGCCGGCGAGGCCTTCATCGTCAGGGGCTGCCAGAAGCTCGCGCAGCATGAAATCCAGCGTAGCTTCACACACCTGGCGAAATGCAGCTTCCCCCTTCAGTAGATAGGCATGCAAATACGCACGCCCCAACAGGGCATTGTCATAGAGCATCTTCTCAAAGTGCGGCACGAGCCAGTCATTGTCTGTGGAGTAGCGTGCAAAACCGCCGCCAATCAGGTCGTACATACCGCCCTGAGCCATGGCATTCAGAGCGTGGGTGCTGATCTCGGCTGCTTTCTGATCCCCGGTGGCGGCGCGCAGCAAAAGGTATTCAATGGTCATGGGCTGCGGGAATTTAGGCGCTTTACCCCATCCACCAGCCTTCCAATCATAAGTCTGGTTCAATTGCGCCGCGGCATCTTCGAGCGTGCGTGGGTTGAGCGAGGTATGCGTGACCGCAGGCATCTGGATGGTTTGTAACACATGCTGGGTCAGCTCCTGGCTAGATTGCAGCAGCTTGGATTGCTCCTCACGCCAGGCACGAGCGACTCCCTGGAGCACATCCCTGAACGAAGGCATGTTATAGCGCTGTACCGGTGGGTAGTACGTACCGCCAAAGAAAGGCGCTCCGCCTGGGGTGAGAAAGACACTCATTGGCCAACCACCCTGCCCGGTGAGAGCAACCACAGCCTGCATGTAGATGGAGTCCAGGTCCGGGCGTTCCTCCCGATCGACTTTGATGTTGACAAAGTACTCATTCATCAGCGCTGCAGTAGCCGGGTCTTCAAAGGATTCATGAGCCATCACATGGCACCAATGGCAGGCTGCGTAGCCAATACTGAGAAAAATGGGTTTATTTTCCCGGCGCGCTTTATTCAGAGCCTCTGGTCCCCAAGGGTACCATTCGACGGGGTTATCCTGATGCTGGAGTAGATAAGGTGAGTTTGTAGTGGCGAGGCGATTGGGCACGCGATTTTTATTCTCCAAATTCCAATTCAAAGGTCTCGTCTTCGTCCCACACTTCGCCGGGTTGGAGCAGGATATCGCTGAACATGGCTTCTTGTGAGACCTGTACCATGTGCCGCTTGACCAGCTCGAGCAGAGCCAGGAAGGTGACCACCACATCCAACGAGCTGGGCTTGCTGCCCAGAAGATTTCTGAAGGATGATTGACCAAACTGGCGCAAGCGCTCAGCGATCAAATGGATTTTTTCGCGGATGGTGACCCGCGGAGCGGCGACGAGAGTATTAAGCGGGCGGCGCAGGTCGGCGCGCGCCAGGATCTCCTGGGCAACAGACAGTAGATCAGCAGTCGTGATACCGCTGAGATCGAGCATTCCCTCGGGATGCGGCGGTGGGGCCAGGCGTAAATAAGTGTGCCGCCCACTGGATTCGCGCTCCCCAAGCTGCAGAGCAATCTCCTTGAAACGTTTGTAAATGCGCAGCTGGCGCGCCAGCGCCTCGCCAGGATCCTCCTCGCCTTCGGCGCGCTGTGGCTGGCGTGGCAGCAGCGACTCGGATTTGATCTGCAATAAACGGGCGGCGATGACCAGGAAAGACGAGACTTCCTCGGGATGCGTTTCGGGTAAAGTGTGGAGATAAGCCAGGAACTGGTCGGTGACTTGCGCCAGCGCCAGGCGGGTGATATCCAGCTCGGCGCGCTCGATTAGCTGCAAAAGCAGGTCCAGCGGGCCTTCGAAGATGGGTGTAGCAACGTTATAGGGGATGGGATGGGCAGAAGGGTTTGTAAGAGTCATCCCCGGAATTATACCTGACAAAATCACCCCTCCATGCTATACTTAGCGCCGGTAAAAACCCAAGGAGCAGTATGGAGAATTCATCGCAGCCGAAAGAGAACCTTGCAAACTGGCGTGAAGTGCGCGCGGTCTGGCAAGGGGGGAATGCATTCGAAGGAATCAACGCCATTGGTAACCGTATGCAGATGGCGAGTGGCGCGGGACCAGGCGAAGGCATGTCGCCCATGGAATTGCTGCTGATCGGCCTGGCTGGATGTACGGGCCTGGATATCGCAAGCATTCTGCAGAAGAAGCGTAAGAACCTAAAGAATTTTGAAGTTCAGGTGCGCGGTTTACGACGCCAGGAACACCCACGCGTTTACACGCGCATCCACGTAAATTATGAGCTGTGGGGAGCTGATCTGGATCAGGCGTCTGTCGAGCAGGCTATCCAGCTCTCTGAGGAAAAATACTGTTCCGCCAGCGCCATGTTGGGTGTGGTGGCGGAAATCGAATCATCTTATCAGATCCATGTGACAACACCTGGAAGCGAACAAACCGCCCTGGCTGCTGCAGCCGGCGAGAACTAAACAGAACCATCAGGAGTATCGAATGATTAATGAACCCATTCATGTAACCGACGCGGCCTTCGAGAAGACTGTATTGGGGTCCAGCATACCGGTAGTGGTCGATTTCTGGGCGCCCTGGTGCACACCCTGCAAAATGGTTGCGCCAGTCCTGGACAAGCTGGCTAAGGAATTCGCAGGCAAATTATTGATCGCCAAAGTCAATACCGACGAGAATCCAGATTGGGCGATGAAGTACGAAGTGCAGGGCATCCCAACCATGCTGTTCGTAGCCAATGGCAAGCTGGTGCACCGCCAGGTTGGCGCCATGCCCGAACCCATGCTGCGCGAGCTGGTGAACCAGTTCATGGAAGTGGTCAAGGCCAAACAAAATTAGGCTCATCGTTCTGGCTGAAGTAAAACCTCCCAGGAGAGTGTACCTGGGAGGTTTTTTTATTACGAAGGCTCGCTGATGCGTTCAATATGCGCGCCCAGCAAGCGCAGTTTCTCGTCCACGCGCTCGTAGCCACGGTCGATCTGCCCCACATTGCGGATCACAGAATTGCCGTTGGCAGCCAGTGCAGCCAAAAGCAGCGCCATTCCGGCGCGGATATCGGGGCTTTCCATCTTCTCTGCGGATAGTTCGGTCGGACCCAGGACGATGCAGCGGTGCGGATCGCACAGGACGATCTGGGCGCCCATATTGACCAGCTTGTCGATGAAGAACATGCGGCTGGGGTACATCCAGTCGTGAAAGAGGATGCTGCCGCGCGATTGGGTGGCAACCACGATGGCAATGCTCATCAGGTCGGTGGGAAAAGCCGGCCATGGCATCACCGAAATCGCCGGGATGGCATCCCCCAGATCGGGCTCAACCACCAGAGACTGCACTGCAGGCACAATCACATCCTGCCCATCAACTTCCCAAACCACGCCCATGCGATGGAAAACGATCCGGATCATATCCAGGTATTGGGGGCCGGCATCGCGAATGCGGATGGAGCCGCGTGTAACTACTGCCGCACCAATAAAACTGACCACCTCCAGGTAATCCGAGCTGATGGTAAATTCTGTGCTGTGCAGGCGTGGGACTCCCTGGATGTGCAGGGTATTCGAGCCGATATGATCAATCTCAGCGCCCATCGCATTCAGTAGATGGCATAGTTCCTGAATATGTGGCTCGGAAGCGGCATTGCGCAGGACGGTATCCCCTTTAGCCGTCACTGCAGCCATAATGGCATTTTCCGTAGCGGTGACAGAGGCTTCATCGAGCAAGATATTGGCGCCATGCAAGCTGGGGGCGGTAAATCTGAACATACGGCTGGAGCGCTCATATGCTGCTTCAGCTCCCAGGGCTTGCAGCGCCAGGATATGCGTATCCACGCGCCGGCGCCCGATCACATCACCGCCAGGCGGTGGTAAGAGCAAATCGCCCGTGCGGGCGGTCATGGGGCCTGCCAGCAAGATGGAGGCGCGAATCCGGCGGCAGAGATCGGGATCGAGGTCAGCTGGGCGTACTTCAGCCGCATGGATCTTCCAGCTATGGTCGCCCAGGGATTCGATGGATACGCCCAGGCTTTCGATCAAGAAACGCATATCGCGCACATCGCGAATCTCGGGCACATTGTGCAAAATGACCGGTTCTTCCGTCAGCAGGCAAGCCGCCAGCAGCGGCAGGGCGGCGTTTTTGTTTCCGGAGGGGCGGACTTCACCAGAAAGCGGGTGGCCACCCTCAATGAGGAATTTTTCCATTCAGCGCATCTCCTGAGAGGTTTTTTATAGCAACTCGAATTGTAACCCGAAACCTACGCTTTTGTGAGCATGCAGATGTGGCTCCGAAAGTATAATTTTGACTATGAATGCAGGCTTGATTATAGCGATCATCAGCGGTTGGCTCTTAGGTGGGGTAGTGAATTACCTAGGAGACGTCCTGCCGCACCGGCGACGGCTGGTGCGGCCATTTTGCCTGAACTGCCAGGCTGAACAGAGCAGTTGGTGGTTTGGTTTGTGGCCTGCCAACTGCCAGAGCTGTGGCATGCGGCGTTCCTGGCGAGCTTGGGTGGTGCACGTGGCAGGCGCAGGCGTGGCTGCATTCCTGTGGATAAATCAAAGTTTCAGCCTGCCATTCTGGTTAAATCTTCTAATATGGGCTTATTTTGGCCTGGTGATCGTGATCGACCTCGAACACCGCTTGATCTTGCATGTCACCAGCTGGGCAGGCGCAGCATTGGGGTTGGTGGTGGGGATCTGGTTACATGGCGTTACCACGACGCTGCTCGGTGGGGCGGCTGGCTATGGGCTGATGCTGGGACTGTACTGGCTGGGGAACGTATTCGTCCGTTTCATGAGCCGGCGGCGGAAGCTGGGGGAAAATGATGCCCCAATAGAAGATGCACTGGGCTATGGGGATGTCAACCTGGCGGGCGTGGTGGGCTTGATGCTGGGCTGGCCTGGGGTGCTGGCAGGCCTGGTTGTTGCAATTTTGCTGGGTGGTGCGGTCAGCCTGTTGTATCTGGTGGCGGCAATTGCTTTACGCCGCTACAGGGCTTTTGCGGCTATCCCGTATGGTCCATTTCTGGCATTCGCTTCTCTATATTTATTGTATTTTTCTTAAAGTATCCTATCGAAATTGTAATGTAATAAATCGTCAATTTTTACCTTTGCCGTTTGCTTTCGTATCCGTTTTCTCTTATAATAAAACTGATAAATATTTATCTGTTTCATTGTATTTATATAGCAATTATGTGATACATTGTGTATATTGGTGTCATTCCCGAAAGATAGGGGAGTTGTGTACCATGATTAGCGGAAAGCACGTGTTTTGGTGGTGTAAGGATCGTTCGATTAGCCCTCAGAGGTCCAGCTGGCCAAAAGGGCAAAGTTTCGTGGAAGTAGCCATTCTATTCCCCGTCCTCTTAATCCTTCTCTCGGGCGTTGTTGAGTACGGTTTTGTGTTGAACCAGTACTTGAATTTATTGGATGGGGTTCGTGAAGCTGCTCGCTTTGCGAGCGATGGCAATCCTTTCCAGCGCGACCCCAGCAATACCAATTGCAGCGCCTCTCTGGGTCCTGTTACGGATGATTTTTATAATCAGGCAGCCTGTCTGGCTATGCAGGTTGCCCGGCCTCTCGTCCTGGATTCTGGTACGGATGATGTGGTAATTTCTGCCTTTGGAATTGATGAAGGTGTAATTACCGAACGTTATCCGATTGTTCCGAATGACCCGCCTTCGCCCGGCGTGCCCTCCTCCGAAACTCCAGGCGAATGGCATATGTATGGCTATGGTGGTCTGTGCGACCCGGACAACCCAACCTGCCATCCATCTCGATTTAGCAACGCCGAAATTGAGGGGCGCTTGAGCGGCACTGCGCCTAATACGGGGATCATCCTGGTTGAAGTATTTTACGATTACGACCAGATCCTAAAATTACCCTGGATTACGGTATTTGTGCCGGATCCGATGCGCCTGCATGTGTATTCAATCATGCCGCTAGTAGCGGCAGAACCTGACGTATAAGAAATCAATAGCTATGAGAATCCAAAAAGTACTCAGAGGTCGTGAAAAAGGTCAGGCGTTAATCTTGATCGCGCTTGCTTTTGTCGCCTTACTTGGGTTTGTGGGATTGGTGGTGGATGTGGGCGCTGTGTTTATCCAGTATGCCCACCTGCGGCGCGGGGTAGACGCGGCTTCTCTGTCAGCCGCCGCCCAGTTCCGGGAATTTCGGACATTGGCGGAAATGACCGAAGCGGCCACTGAGTTTCTGCGCCTGAATGGTATTCCAGACGTCAGCGCGGTTGTGGAAGTGTGTGATCCCGGAGACCCGGACCCTGCTTTGTGCGCCATGCCCTGGGCGCGCAAGCTAGTCCGTGTGCGGGCTACCAGCGAGGTCGAATTTTCGTTCATGCCAGTCCTGGGCATTTATTCAACCCAGCTCACGGCAGAGGCAATTGGCGAAGCCGCGGGTCTGGATGTGGTGCTGGTGCTCGACCGGTCTGAATCCATGGCCAGCGATTCTGGGGGCGACCCATCCACCTGCAACCCAACGGACAGCTGCCAGCCTTTCGAAGGTGTCCGGGCGGCTGCCATGGCGTTTATCAATAATTTATATTTTCCCTATGATCGGGCTGCTGTGGTAACCTTTGACCGGGGTGTCCATATCGACCAAGATTTGACCGACGATAGGGACGTGGCTTTGAATGCCCTGGCAAACTTGACCGTTTATCCTCGCCCGGGCAATCCTCCCTGTGATTACGCCCCGATCGTTGATCCTCTGAATCCGCTTTATCCCGGACAGCGTGATCCTTCAGGCTGTACAACGACAAACATCGGCGGCGGGCTGCTCGGAGCGGCTACCGTGTTGAGCGACCCCAATTTCCTGCGCAGGGACTCACTCTGGGTCATTGTGTTACTGACCGATGGCGCAGCGAATCATACTTTGCCTATGCCGGGTTATCCCAATGGCTATTGCCCTTCGAATACCTGGGTTCAGGATGATTGCAATTTGGCGATCCCGGAAGGTGATCCATTTCGCGATTTATGCCCGATCTGCCGGGATATCGATGGCCTGGTTACACGGCATGAATATGATACAGATCCAGATAATTATGATGCCGAAGATTATGCCCTCGACCAGGCAGATGCGCTGGCCGAGCTCAGCGACCGGGATATGATCATTTTTACAATTGGCCTGGGCGAGCAAGTGACCAATACGACCTATGGTAAGCCTGACGCTGGACAAGAATTATTGGAGTATGTCGCAGATCTGGCGGACGGTAGTTATTATGCCTCGGCTGATGCTGATGACCTGGGGAATATTTTTTCGGATATTGCCCAGCGAATATTTACAAGGATAGCAAAATGAAAAAAGCTACTCCGCTCCCATCCCCTAAAAATACTGGACCTGGACGACACGGCAAGCGCGCTCAGGGTATCCTGGAATTTGCGCTGGCGCTGCCAGTGCTGCTTTTCCTGATGTTCGGCGTGATCGAATTTGCGCGCTTACTTTCTGCGTGGCTATCGGTGGAAAATGGGGCGCGGTTTGGGATTCGTTATGCTGTAACCGGCGAGTACACTATGAGCTACTGTACTGCGGCTGGAACAGCCCTGGGTCTTTCGGCGGACGACCTGGCGGATGGACAGGTGGATTGTCGGGTGCCTGCCTGGGTGGATGATCATGAAGCAAAAGAGGGTCTCCTGGTAGATTGGGCGCGCCTGCCTTCCATTCAGGACACAGCCGAAGGTATGACCCTGGCTGTCTCGAAAGACGAGAGCGCGATTCAGGGAGAACCGCGTTTCTTGAAGGTCACGGTCTGTTCTTCGCGGGATGCCAATAATGATGGTTCCCCCGATTTCGTGCTGCATGAATCCAATACGCCTGATTTTATCCCTGCATCCTGCACGCCCAGTGATGATCCTGGCGCACCGGGTGACCGGGCGACGGTGATTGTCGATTTCAATCACCCACTGATCCTGCCCTTTATCAGCAATCTATGGCCTCAAATTCACCTGACTGCCCGGCGTGATGGCGTGGTAGAGCGCTTTCGCACTTCGCGAGTGATCAATCTCCCGATGGATATCGTACTGCCGACATTTACTCCGACCGTCTCTCCGACTCCGACCCAAACAGCCACGCCGACCGTGACACCAACCGCGACTGCGACCCCGGACTGCAGCCTTTATCAGATCGGACCATTTGGGGTTGGCAGCAATGCAGAAGTATTCGCCACGCTGTCGAATACGGCTGCGGATAATCCCAATATCACCCGCTTCATCTTCAATTGGGATTACGCTGAAAACCTGGCTGATCTACGGAATTTCCGCAGTATGAACCTGGACTGGATGCGTGTGGGCGCCAGCACCGTTTGGGGAAACAGCGTCAACGACAGCGGTTCGCCCACCGATACTCTATCGGATGGGGCGGCATCCTGGACCGGACCCATTGCCTTCCCGGCTGGAACGTCCACAGCCTACCGCATCGACCTGGATAACCAGTGGACCACACCGGCATTCGAGACCGAGATAATAGGCGATGACTTTGGTCTGACCATGTACCTGGATAATGGTTGTGTAATCGCTCGCCAGCCTGTGCCAAGGCCTTTACCACTTCCCAACTGCGATTTATACACGATGAGTAATTTTACCTTCCAGAACAATGGTGTTCTGCTGATGTCCCTTACGAATGGGGATCAGTTCAGCGCCAACCTGACCAAGACCATCCTAACCTGGGATCAGGTGGAAAATTATTTTGCCTCGCTTGGCGATACCAGTCTGAATGTCGATTGGTTTAGGTGGAATGGGAGCTCGCTGTGGGGGGCAGGTGACGGCGATCCCCGGGATTACGATTCGGCTACCGATTCGTCCGTGGATGCTGCATACACCTGGCTGGGGCCAAAATTGTTTACGAGACTGACATCCTATACCTACCAGTTGGATATGGACAAGTCCGTTGAACCTGTCGCCAGCTGGTTGCAGCTATATGGGATTGTTTCCAGTGATTTTGGCATTCGCTTTGAATTTGACAATGGTTGTGTTCTGGAGCGTGCTGCAGTCCCACGGCCAATCTCGACGCCCACCCCAGATTGTGACTTGATCTTCCCCAATCTAGTGCGTTTGAGTGGTGATGACTTTCAGATCCGAGTGCAAAATAATAATGTTGCTTCAGCGTACCTGATAGATTCGACACTGGTCTGGCCAACCTCCTGGGGCATGTACTTCAATTACATGCAATATCGAAGCACAGCTTATTATGACACAGATAGCTATAGTTCTCCTGTGAATGCCCAACCAAATCCTGCCATTGAGCACCCCGGGATGACTTCGCAGTACTGGTTTTCCGATTTTAATAACTGGCCGGCCAATCCACCCCTGGGATATTTCAGCGGCGACCTGTTGTTTGATTTTCCCGGCTGGGGTACCTGCCCGGTGTTTGGAGAGTTGAGCTATACACCTCCGCCGACCAGGACGCCTACCGGGACAGCCGCACCGACCGGTATCCCAACCGCTACACTACCACCGACGATCACACCTTCGCCGACCATAGAAATTAAGCCGACGGACACCCTTACACCAACACCCAGAACGCCAACCGTTACACCGGTTGAGCCAACCTTTCCAGTAGTACCAACCACCCCCGGGCCTCCCGCCACCAGCACGTCGGTGCCTCCGCCATCCATAACGCCGAGCGTGACGCCAACTTTCAATATGGACGGGTAAATCAACTGAATGAAATAACCCTGCCGGTAAATGTCTGAAAAGGCTGAGCCGGCAGGAATCTATCTGCTGAGTGAGGCTTGATATGTTCATCAACTCAGTTGACACAAAAGAAGATGTAAATAATTATAAAATTGCAGTGTATTCTGTACTTGGCGTCGTGTTGATCCTGGTATTGAGTGCGCTTGCCTGGCAGAGAGGCCAGGCGCAGGCAGCAGGGAATTCAATCTATCTGCCATTGGTGGCTGGACAATACAATCTCGGTCCTGGCTCGATGAGCGGGGTAGTGCTGGATGGACAGACCAGCACGCCCGTTGATGGCGTGACCGTGTGCGTGACAGGAACCAGTAATTGCAGCCTTACTACAGGCGATGGCATTTACCATTTGAGCGGCATCCCTGCAGGTATGACACAGTTCCAGGCATATCCAAGCGCGGCTTACTACCCGGTAGCGCAATGGGAAAATGTGGTGGCGTACCAGGAGGGGACGCTTAATTTTGCGCTTTCATTTAATCTATCCGAGGGCGAGTATCGGGTGATATTGACCTGGGATCCACTGGAAAGATATCCGGGCTGCAGTCCAGAAGAACTTTATTTATGTAATAATGATCTGGATGCAAATTTGTGGGTGCCGGATGATCTGGATTACATTCGGATATATTGGGGCGTGTTATACGATACATTGATCAACAATTGCGACGGTGAGCCCTCTTTTGCGTGTATCCAAAACGATGCCAAATTGGGGAATGGGCCAGAAACCATTCTGATCTTGCCGGTTAAAGTAGGCGTTTATCAGTATGCGGTGTTTGATTACGCCCATGCCATAAATCCAGGTCTGGTGCCTCCGATCACACAGTCATTGGCGCAGGTAGATGTATATGGCGAGAGTGGTTTGTTGTATAGTTTTCATGTGCCACCCAGTGGAACAGGGGACTGGTGGCATGTGTTTAATCTGGATGGGACAACCAAAGAAATCATCCCTGTGAACAGCATTATGAGCAGCGCGCCTCTCCCGTAACGACATATTTCTGCTAATCGATCAGTAACGCCCGGTAAATTATGAATAAAATGCGTGTAGCCAAATTTAGTATAATCATTACTATTCTAATGACCTCTGTTATCTATAAAAAGCCAATCACAGTATGGGGTAACACTGACAGCACCATCCAGGTGACAACAACCCAGGATGCGTTGGCAAACGATGGTTTATGCTCTCTGCGCGAGGCAATTCATGCTGCAAACCTGGATACTCCGGTAGGCGGCTGTACTGCTGGAACTGGAGTCGATACAATCGAGCTTGAAGCAGGTTTATACCGGCTGGAGATTGCAGGAATTAATGAAGATTCTGGTCTAAGCGGTGATTTGGATATCATGAAAGATCTATACTTAATCGGGCAGGGCATGGGGGTCACCATTTTAGATGGAAATGGTTTGGATAGAGTTCTGCATAATCTCCAGCCTGAAACCCGGGTTTTGATCCACGATCTGACAATCCAAGGCGGCGCAGCGGCGATCTCGGATTTGCTCGGAGGGGGTGGGATTCTCAGCCTGGGCAATCTCAGCCTGACGCGAGTAGAATTGCTGGATAACACAGCTGTGCGCGGCGGCGGTGTACGCAACTCACAAGGGGTGATACATATACGCGACTCCCGGATCGAAGGCAATCAGGCTTTTTCAGAAGGAGGAGGTGTATACGGTGATGGGTATCTATCCATCTCGCGCACCGAGATCCTGGGTAATCAAGCCGAAAGTGGTGGAGGCGTGAATTCAGATGATGCCATAACATTAAACGATGTTTCCTTCACTCAAAATATAGCCACCCGCTACGGGGGAGGTTTTTTTAACGATTCGGATGCAGATGTACAGGGTACGCTTTTCGAGGGGAACGAAGCTCCGCATGGAGCTGGTGTATACAACAAACAGACAATGTCTCTGCAGAATGTTACCTTTTCCAGCAATATCAGCGAGCGCGGCGAAGGTCTGGTTGCGCAGGGCGGGGCAATTTTTAACGATGCTAGCCTAGAGATCCTTCATGCAACATTCTATGCAAACGAGGCAGAGCAAGGCGGCGGTACCTTTAACACTGAGAACGGGGATATTGCGATCAAGGCATCCATCCTGGCGTCAAGTATGGGTGGCAACTGTATTAATTTTGGCCTGTTTACTTCACAAGGTTATAACATTTCGGATGATGGTTTGTGCAATCTGGACAGTTACGGCGACCGGTCCAATACGGATCCACTTCTTGAAGAATTGGACAACAATCTGGGCTTCACCAGGACCCATGCCTTCCAAACTTCCAGCCCTGCTCTGGACAGCGTCCCAGTAAGTGATTGTCAGGAAACTGATCAGCGTGGTGTGCTCCGGCCGATTGATGGTGACCGGGATTCAGTAGCAGCATGCGATATTGGCGCATATGAGTTTGCACCCGGGGGTATCTTACAATTCTCACCAACCCAGGGTTTTGTGGATGAGAGCGCCGGGAACCAGGAATTATGGGTTTCGCGCACAGGAGGAGATGGGGCAATCGGGATCTCCTATCAAGCTGGGTATGGATCAGCAAGTTTTGACATGGATTATCATGTGGTTCCTGGAAGTTTGAGCTGGACCAGTAGCAGCTTCTCCCCTAAGAGTATAGCAATTGAGATCATAGATGATATCTATTGTGAAGCCGACGAAACAGGAATTGTTTATCTGTATGCACCAACCGGCCAGGCCGGCTTGCTGACACCAAACGATAAGTTTCAACTGGTGATCTTAGCAAATGACCCCGATGGTCCCCCACAACCTGGTGGGCCAGTGTTCTTGCCATTGATCACTCATTAGCAGCTTTTCAAGTTCATTTATCGTAATCAATAGGGCGAAGCAGTGTGTTAATTGCCAACTGTGGCAGTTGTAACACGCTTCGCCCTATCTTTTTGGACGACACCTGATCATGTAGATCAGGGGCATGGTTAGTTTATGCGGATGCGGCGGTTGTTCCTCGGCCAAACCAGTTACGCCACTCTTTCTTCTCCCACACCACCAGGATCGGCGCGGCAATGAAGATGGACGAATAAGTACCGCTGAACAGGCCCACCAGCAGGATCAGGGCAAACTCGCGCAGGGTCACTCCGCCAAACAGCACCAGCGCCAGGAGCATGAATTCCACGGTCATGAGCTGGGTATTGATCGAGCGCTGTAAGGTCTGGATAATGGAATGGTTGACCAGGGTCTCGAAAGGCAGCCGGCGCAGAGTCTTGGAATTTTCGCGGATGCGGTCAAACACGACGATCTTATCCTGGACGGAAAAACCGATGACGGTGAGCAAAGCAGTGACAAAGAGCGCGTCTGCCTGCCAGCCAAAGAATTTCCCACCAATAACCGCTAGAGAGATCACGATGCCGACATCATGCATCATGGCGATGATGGCGCAAATACCATAGCGCAAGGAGTTTTCGATGCCCCGGAAAGCAAAGGTCATGTAGATGATCACGATCACGGCAGCAATGCCAACCGCCAGGGCAGCTCGCCCTGCCACCTCACGACCAATTGTCGGACCAACGCTGTCTGCGCTGAGCAAGGTGACCGTATCATTAAATTCCTCAGACATGCGATCGATGATCTGCCCTTGCAAGGTCTCGTCTTCCAGGAAACTGGAGCGGGCAATGACCGTGCCTTCGCCAGTAACCTGCACCTGGGTGTCGTCGATACCAAACTCTTCATAAATGGCGATGACTTCGGCTGGCTGGGGAGGATTCCCCGAGGCAAAGCTAACCTCCAACAGGGTTCCGCCAGTGAAGTCAATTGCCAGAGGCAGACCGAAGACCCCAAGGAAGATCAAGCCGGGGATGATCACCAACAAGGAGATGGCGAAAAAGATATAACGTTTACCAAGTAGATCGATCATAAGATTCCCTCTTGATTAGATGCCGAACCAGCGCTTCAGGTTGGACGGCGGAAGATAGTTCAGCACCAGACCCAGCAAGCTACGGGTGACCACCAGGGCGGTGAACACGGAAATGAACACACCAATCGCCAGGGTAAGCGAGAAGCCTTTCACGATGGTGGCGCCAAATTGCGACCCAAAGATGTAGAGCACCAGACAGGTGATCAGGGTGGCGATGTTGGAATCACGGATGGAAGGCCAGGCACGCTGGAAACCCAGGTTGAAGGCCTGCATCAGAGTGCGTCCGGCGCGCAGTTCCTCTTTCAGGCGCTCAAAAATCAGGATATTGGCATCCAGGGCGCTGCCCGTACTGAGCAAGAAGCCTGCAATACCGGGTAAGGTAAGCGTGACCGGTATAAAACGAAAGATCGCGTAATCGATGACAGCATAGAAGAGAATGCCCGCGATCGCAATAAGCCCCGGCAAACGGTAGTAAAGCGCCATGAAAAGGAAGACAATCGCGAAGCCAATAATGCCGGCACGCACGCTTTTCTGCAGCGAATCCTGGCCCAGGGTGGGCGTGATTGTGCGTGATTCAACAACTTTCAAGGGGATTGGCAGGGAGCCGTAGCGCAGCTGGATGGCCAGAGAATTGGCTTCTTCCAGGGTGAAATTCCCCTGGATCACGGCTGCACCATCTGTGATGGGAACCTGAATGGTGGGGATCGAAATGACTTCTTTATCCAGCACAATCGCCAGGATATTCCCAATATTATTGGAAGTATATTCGCTGAATTTGGTGATGCCCTCGCCCTTAAAACTCAGCGCGACTTCATAGGCATTTGTGCCACTGACCGTGACGCCTGCATCTGCCAGTTCTGCGCCGGTGAGCACAGTATGAAACAATTGACCAGTTTCTGCGGCGGATACCTGCTCCGCGGTTTGCGCATAATCCGTCTCAATCCGGGTGCCCACCAGGTTGATCGCCAGATTGGGATCCAGGGTACTGAAATCCACAAACTCGAGCAAGCCGGTCTGTTTCAGAGTGGTGAGCACCACTTCAGGATCGGTTTCACCTGGCAGTTCAACCAGGATGCGGGTGGCCCCGGCCTGTTGAACAACTGCCTCGGTTACGCCCAGGCCATTGACACGATTTTCAACGATACGACGGGCTGTGGCCATATTCTCAACGGTTACAGACTCTGCGGGAAGATCGGCTTCCAAGAGCGCCTGAACGCCTCCAGCCAGATCCAAACCAAGCTGGGTTTTAATGCTTTTATTGAGCAGGGGGATATTGGTCGTACCTGGAAGTACCAGATAAATCCCAACAGCGAGAATGATGGCAATCAAAATTAAATTTTGCCAGATGCGTTTGGTCATGCTTTGTGGGCCTCCAATTTCATACAAATGCCAGCCGGAGGCTGGACCAAACGATTATACCCCTGAACCGCGCATTAATTAACCTGGATTGTGAGAAAGCGCGCAGGGCGTTTCGAGAAAGCATAGATCAGGCGAGATTTTTGCTGGTCAGAAAATCCAATACCTGCGCCAATATCTGCTCTGGAGTCTGATCATCAGTGGCGATGCACAAATCGGCGTGTTGGTGGGCATGGCGCAGGCGCTGGAGCTGGATTTCGTATTCTGCTTCAGTCCAATTAAGCATGCGGCGCTGGAGGCTGACCGCATAGGACACTTCAAGAAAAATGAGCACGGCGGGTTTGGTCAGTCTCTGCCACATATCTGCGACATACGAATGCTCCTGGGGAATCGCTTTGGCGGGCAGGTCGCGCATGCGCAGTGCGTTAACCAGGGTCGTTTGACCGGCTGCGCATGGACCAACAATTCCAAT
>Ga0105100_10000296_pt1 | contig 29031 bp, 29 predicted proteins | sample PPLLak12cMay2015_2_FD_87033 | JGI IMG/M metagenome (GOLD analysis project Ga0105100, IMG submission 87033) | Freshwater sediment microbial communities from Prairie Pothole Lake near Jamestown, North Dakota, USA - PPLs Lake P8 Core (1) Depth... | ecosystem: Environmental > Aquatic > Freshwater >... | reverse complement strand
TACCAGTTATATCAAATGGTTATATGAATTGCGGAATTTTTCTTTACGAAAAATAATTCGCAGATTTTCTCTGAAGCCCCCATTGACGTGCTATTTTTCGTTCAACGAGAATTGCTGGCGTCTGATGGGCGGGTGGAGTGGGGCGGGCCGATCAAAGGTCGGTGCGGGGCCGCGGCGAAGGCGCTCCGCGGGCGATACGGCTCAGGTCAGCAACACCAGCAGCCAGAGGCTGAGGCCTGCGGCCAGGGCCAGCCAGTCGCGCCGGCCGGCGGACAGCGCCGGGTCGCTGCGGTCCTCGCTGTAGCAGCGGGATTCCATGGCGAGGGTCAGTTTTTCGGCGTCCGCAAAGATTCGGCGCAGCACTGGAATGGCCAGGCGGGCCAGGCGGGCGGCCGGGTTGCGGCGGTTTTCGATGCCGCGCGCACGCTGGGCGTCCAGGGTTTCGCGGGTCTGGTTGAGGATGACCGGAATGAAGCCGACCACCAGGCTGAGCATTACCGCGACGCGCTTTTCGGGCACCAGCGGTATGGGCTTCAGCAGCCACTGGGCGGCCGCCTTGATGGCTGCAGGACGGGTGCTGCAAACAAAGAGTGTTCCGGCGGCGGCGATCAACAGCAGCCGCCAGCAGATCAGGGCGCCCTCGATGGCCCCCTGGCGTGAGAGGCTGACGCCGGCCACTGTGATCAGGGCATCACCGGGGGTGACCAGGCCGCGCACGACCCAGACCAGCGCCACGAGCAGCAACAGGTAGCGCATCTCCCCCAGCACGCGGCCGAACGGCAGGCGCACGCAGAGACCGGCCGAAAGCAGCGCCATCGAGAGCAGGCCGAGTCCCGGCGCCGCCGCCTGCATGGCCGTCAGACCAAGCAGGGCCACCAGCGCCAGCTTGACCCGGGGATCCAGGTGGTGCAGCAGGCTCTGGCCGCTGGTAAAGGCGACGGCCGTCAACTCAGCCATGAGGTGACCTCCCGCCCCCATTTGACCGCGCAGGGTGCCCGCACCCCGAAGCGTTCAACTTCTGTCAGAAGCGTCCGGGGCGGGCCGTCCCGCTGGATCCGGCCCCCCTGGATGACGATCAGGCGCTCGGCGTGCGGAATAATTTTTTCGATGTCGTGGGTGGTCACCAGGACGGTGTGCCCCGCGCGGTGCAGATCCACGATCTGCTGCAGCACCTGTTTGACACCGGGGAAGTCGAGGTTGGAAAAGGGTTCGTCGAACACGATGACCCGCGGCCCCATCGCCAGCACTCCGGCGATGGCCAGACGGCGCTTCTCGCCGCCCGAAAGGCGGTGCGGGCTCTGATCGGCAAAATGCTCCAGGCCCACGTCGGCGAGGGCCCGGCGCACCCGCCGGTCGATTTCGACGCGCGCCAGCCCCAGGTTTTCCGGCCCGAAAGCGACATCGTTATAGACCGTCTCACCCACGATCTGGCTGTCGGCGTCCTGAAAGACCATGCCCACCCGCTGCCGGGCGCGCCGCAGATCGGCCGCCACCGCGACCCCGTCGACCGTCACGCTGCCGGTGGTGGGTTGCAGCAGACCGTTCAAGTGGCGCAGCAGGGTGGTCTTGCCGGAACCGTTGGGGCCGCAGATCACGACGAAACTGCCGGCCGCGATGGCGAGGTCGATGGCCTGCAGGCCGAAGCGGCCGTCGGCAAATCGATGGCTGAGGTTTTCGATGGTGATGATATCCACCGCCGTCTCCATTGTCAGGGTCATGCAGGGCGATCTCTATTCGCGGATCACCGGCCGCAGCGCACGCGCGATGGGCACGGCGGCCGCGATCTTGAGGGCGTCGCCGACCAGGAAGGGCAGCACGCCGGCGGCCAGGGCTTTCTGCAGGCCCATGTGGGTCCAGACTATCAGCCAGGACACGCCCAGGGCGTATATCAGCGCCGTGCCGAGGACCATGGCGAGCACGTCCCATAAGGCCCGCCGGCGTTTCCGGCGCGAGATCAGGCCGATCAGATAGACCGCCGGCAGGAACCCGAGCAGGTAGCCGCCGGTGGGGCCGGCAAACCTTGCCAGCCCGCCGCTGCCGCCGGAGAACACCGGCAGCCCGAAGGCCCCCGCCAGCAGGTAAACTCCGACGCTGACCATTCCCCAGCGCGGACCCAGGAGCAGGCCCGCCAGCATGATGAAGAGGTTCTGGAGCACGATGGGCACCGGTCCCACCGGGATGGCGATATACGCCCCGGCGGCCATCAGGGCCGCCATCAGGGCGGCGTAAACCGTCATGCGCAAGTTTTTGGCCATGTTCAGGCAGCCTCACGTCAGGTGGTGAAAACAGTCACCGTAAATGATTTTGCGGAGGGCGCCGCCGCTTTCCTCCAGGATCAGCGCGCCGTTTTCGTCCACGTCGCGGGCAACCCCCTCGCTGGTTTCGCGGGTGGTGACGATCCGCACCCGGCGACCGATCGTGGCGGTCTGGGTTTTCCATTCGGTGATGACATCCGAGAGTTCCGGCTTCTGCAGACGGCTTTCGATACCGTCGAGAAACCGGGCCAGCAGGTCGCGCCGGGAAACCGGGCGGCCCAGCAGCGCCGCCAGGGATGTGGCCATGGGCTCGTCCGCTGACGGGTCGTGGTTGACGTTGATGCCGATGCCGATGTTGATAAAGGCCGCCATGTTATCCTCGGCCTCCATTTCCGAGAGCATCCCGCACAGCTTGCGGTCTGCCACCAGGATGTCGTTGGGCCACTTGACTTTGGCCGGGACCCCGTAAAGCCCCTGGAGGGTGCGCGCAAGGACCAGGGATGCGGCGAAATTGGCGCGGTGCGCCAGCACCGGCGGCAGGTCGAGGCGCAGCACGATCGTAAAGTAGAGCCCGCCCTCGGCCGAGCGCCACACCCGCTGCAGTCGGCCGCGGCCGCTTTGCTGCGATCCGGCCACCACCACCGTCATGTGCGGGCAGCCCCGGCGCGCCAGCTCGCGCGCCACGTTCATGGTGGAGTCCACCTGGGGGTAGTAGTGCAGCGTTTTTTCACGCCCCGGAAACTCCCAGGGATAGAGGGCGTCCGGGTCACGCTCGAGACGGTAGCCCGTGGGGCCGGCGGTGATCGGGTAGCCGGCCTCCTGGAGTTTGCGGATGTGCTTCCAGATGGTCACCCGGCTGACGCCCAGCGCCTGGCTGAGGGTCTCGCCGGATACCACCGTTTCAGCGGCGCGCAGCGTGGCGAGAATCTGTCCTTTCATGGGCGGCCTATCGTTTTATCGGGGTTGGGGCGGCATCTGGCGTTCGGCGCTGTTTGGTTAACCTTGATGGGTTGGATGGGTAACGAAAAATCGGGGAGTTGTCAACTCGAAAAAACGCGCCACCAGCCGGTGCCGCACGCCGTAAAAGGCCGGTCGACACCGTGGAAGCCCTGAAAGCCTGTATTTTGGCTCTCTAAAGGGCGTCCAGGAGGCGGGTGTGGATGTTGTCGAACCCGCCGTTGGACATGACCAGGATGGCATCGCCCGGGCGCACAACTCGGGCCAGGAAAGCGATGATGCGGTCGGTATCCGGGAAGAAGTGCGCTGCTTTTCCCTGGCTGCGGAGGTCGTCCACCAGCTGCTGGGAGGAGAACCGGTCGTCTGCGGGCACCTTCTGCAGCAGGGGCGGCTGGCGGATGCAGATCAGGTCGGCGCCGTCAAAAGCATGCGCGTAGGCCTGCTGGAAGATGCGCCGCATACTGGAGTTGGTGCGCGGTTCGAAGACTGCGATCAGCCGTCCGGCGGGGTAGTGCGGTTTGACGGCCTGGATGGTTTCCCGGACCGCCGTGGGGTGGTGGGCGAAATCGTCGATCACGGTGACGCCGTTTTTGCACCCCCGGATTTCCTGGCGCCGCTTGGCCCCTCTGAAGGTCGCAATGGCGCCGGCCGTGGTTGCGGCGGGGACGCCGAGGTGGTCGGCGACGGCAATGCTGGCCAGCAGGTTGAGCAGGTTGTGCCCGCCGGGCAGTTCGGTTTCGAAATGACCATACAGACCCCTGTTTTTGAAGACTTCAAAGGCGGTTCGCGGCGGCTGCAGACTGACGGTGCCCAGTCGCCAGGCGGAGGCCGGCTCGCGGCCGTAAAGTTCGATGCGGCAGCGCCGGCCGGTCAGCAAAGCGGCCACGTTGGGGTCCGCATCGTAGGCGATCAGTGTGCTTTCGGCGGGCATTTGGGCCAGGAGGCGGTCAAAGGCCGATTTTACGTGGTTCAGATCGCGGAAAATATCGGCGTGGTCGAATTCGACGCTCGTGAGCACCGCCAAGTGGGGAATATAATGAAGGAATTTTGGTCCTTTGTCGAAAAAGGCGGTGTCGTATTCGTCGCCTTCCAGGACAATCTGCGCCCCCCGTCCGAGACGGTAATTGCTGCCGAAATTCTGCAGGATGCCCCCGATCATGAAGCTCGGGTCCAGCCCGGCGGCGTGCAGCATCCAGGCAATCATTGCGGAGGTGGTGGTCTTGCCGTGGGTGCCGGTCACCACCACGGGCTTTTTGCCGGCGGCAAAAAAGTGAGTGAGCGCCTGGGGCATGGAGCAGTAGGGCACCCCCAGCGCCAACATTCTTACGACTTCGGGGTTGTCGCGGCTGACGGCGTTGCCCACGACCACCAGGTCGGTGTCGCCGGAGATGTTGGCGCCGTCGAAGCCGTCGGCCACGGCAATCCCTTTTTCGGCCAGGAACACGCTGATGGGGGGGTAGACCTTGTGGTCCGAGCCGGTCACGCTGTAACCGCTGTCCTTGAGCATGGCCGCCAGGGCCCCCATGGCGGTGCCGCAGGCGGCAATCAGGTGAATGCTGCGCACGGCGGCCGGTATGCGATTTGCTGCAGGTGAGGTCACGGAAGTTTTCCTTGATTCAGGCGCCACACCCCGAGGACGCACGCTTTTGCACCCGCGGCGGGGAAAAGCACGCGCGCCGCTTGAAACGCCAGTTGATTTCGGTTTATTGTGGAAAGTATTCAGGGGCGCGCCCATCTTCCAACGATGGGGATGCCGGTGGGGCTGGCGGCGGCGCGGCGCCCACAACCGCCGACATGGCCGTCGAGGAGGGGTATGGACGCAGAGCTTAAGCAGGTTTTGACCGATTTTGCAAGCAGCGGCGGGCGGATCACGGTGCTCAGCGGTGCGGGGATTTCCGCCGAAAGCGGTATTCCCACCTTCAGGGGCCCGGAAGGCTACTGGACCGTGGGGGCGGCCGAATACCACCCCCAGGAAATGGCCACCCTGAGCATGTTTCACCATAGTCCCGATGAGGTTTGGGCATGGTACCTTTACCGCCTGGGGGTTTGCCGCGCCGCCTCACCCAACCCGGGGCACCACGCGCTGGTGAAAATCGAGGGGCTTTTCGGGGAGCGCTTCACCCTGATCACCCAGAACGTCGACGGCCTGCACCTGCGGGCCGGCAGCAGCCCGGAACGAACATTCCAGATTCATGGCAACATTTTTTTCATGCGCTGTGCCGGCAGCTGCGGCAACGATGCGCTGCCCATCCCGGGGGCGGTCCCGGGCAAGGCCCGGGGCGAGAAGTTGACCGCGACGGACCGGGAGCTGCTGCGCTGCCCGAAATGCGGCGGTCGGGCGCGGCCCCACGTGCTCTGGTTCGACGAGTATTATGATGAAGCCTCTTATCGCTTTGAAAGTGCCCTGCGGGTGGCCGGCGAAACCGATCTGCTGATTACGGTGGGAGCTTCCGGGTCCACCAACCTGCCCAACCAGGTGGCCCTTGTGGTGCGCCGTGGGGGCGGCATTCTGGTGGATGTCAATGTCGCGGAGAACCATTTTTCGCGCCTGGCCCTGTCCGGCAGCCGCGGGTTTTTCTGCCGGGAGGATAGCGGCCGCGTGCTGCCCGAGCTTGCCGAGGTGTTGCAGGCCGGCGCCGATAGAACCGACCCGGCTGACGTTTCACCGCCGCCTGGTTAGATCTTCAGGGTCGCGACAAAAAAAATTGACAGGCAAGGGGGTGGATTATTTTTTCCGAAGACCCGAGTCCATGCCCGGTTTGAAACGCACGCAGCGGAGGCGGCAGCCACCCATATGACCAAGTTCAGTTTTTCCAAGCCGTTCAGCCGGATGCTGACCTACATGCTGGGCCGCCGGCCAGATGAATTCGGGCTGGTGCCTGACCCGGGCGGGTTCGTCAAGATCAAGGAACTGCTCAAGGCCTTCAGTGAAGAAGACGGTTGGCGGCATGTGTCCCGGGCCAGCATCAATCAACTCGTTATGACCGAGCCCGAGCCCCCGGTGGAAGTTCTGGATAACCGCATCCGGGCAGTCGATCGTTCGCGTCTCACCCCGCCGGCGCCGGCCCTTCATCCCCCCAAGCTGCTTTATACCTGTGTTCGCCGCAGGGCATACTCCCATGTGCACGAGCAGGGGATTGCGCCTGTCGGATACCCGTCGGTCGTCTTGGCGGCAGGACCCGAAATGGCCCTGCGGCTGGGGCGCCGCTTCGATCCCGAACCGGTTCTGCTCACTGTCCAGGTCCGCAAAGCCATGGCTGCGGGTGCCGCTTTTCTGCAGGCCGGCGAGCAACTTTTCCTGGCGGATGGCATTGCGGCCGGCTGTTTCAGCGGCCCGCCGCTGCCCAAATCGCCAAAGGAGGCTGCAGCGCGTGAGCCGCAATCCGACGAGAAACGGCGCAGCCTAGCCGGCAGCTTCATTGTTGAAGTCGACCCGCAGTCAGGCATCGGCGGGGTTGGCCGGTCGCTCCGCAAACGCGACCCGCAGTGGAAAAAGGAGCGCAAACGCGGTCGCAACCTCAAACGTGACCGAGAACCGCCGCCCTGGCGGCAATAAATGGTTCCGGTGCCAAACCAGAAAAAATTTGACAAGCGATTTTAAAGCTGTTACGAACCGTATCCGTTTATCGGGCACCTCCGGGCCGTTAGCTCAACTAGGCAGAGCACCTGACTCTTAATCAGTAGGTTGTTGGTTCGATTCCAACACGGCCCACCAATAAAATAAATGGGTTACAGCGACCATGCTGTAACCTTTTTTTTTGGTGTGTGAGAAATTGGGTAAGGCTTTTTTGTGCTGTCTCAAAAGCGGTGCTGGCGTCCCGCACCAGCTCACCATGAGTCAAGGAAGACCCCCGGTGGTTTTCCGGTTATCATGTTCCAGGACTGTCTGAATGGCCCCGAGCGAAACATGTTTTCCATCCATCACGAATGCCCTGGAATAACTGACGGTGGCCCCATCATGGCGATCAGCCAATGGCGCGATCGGCCTGATTATCAAGTGGCACTGAAGCGGCGGTCTGTACCTTCAGGAAAGCGCTATTATCAAGGTACTGACCCTGGCTGCTGCGACAGGGAAGAAAAAAAATTGTGTGGCACAGTTTGTGCTGATGCTTTGGCGCGCTTTTCGATCCCGTTCCCGTTGGATCCATGAACCATACGGCTGCTTCACCAAAGGCATCGCCACCGCTGTTGTCTGACGGTTATGCCGTTCCGATTCTTTCATCGGAGAGGTTTTCGAATAGCCGCTTTCGAGCTAAAACCTTTTTATTGAACGAACCATTTCAGGTATGTCCAGAAAGGTGCAAGTAGCCGGCGATCAACTCGGTATTCCGGGGTTCTATCCGTTGACCGCTTCAAACCGGTCACGAGTTTTGTTCGTACCGCTTTTGGAAGGGCCAGTAAACAACTGGTTCTTTTGAGGAAGGATGCTTTCGCCGTTTGAGATGCCACTTGAAGCCCTGGCAAAAAAAAAAGATTTTTCTACCCAAGGGTTGATTATTCGAATAATTTTATTATTGATATAAAAATAAAGTTTGATAAAGTATATTCAGTTATGCTACCGGTCTATTCCAAACACTTTCGATACCGATCGGAAATTAAAACCCCATAAATCATCGAGGAGAAGTTTCATGGCGAAAAAAAAAGAGGTTGATGGAAAACGGCTTGTGAAGATGGTCAAGGATGGCACCCCTCAAAGCGACATCATGGGAAAATTTGGATTTAATACCTCAACCCAACTCAAGGTGGCTTACGCCAATGCGTTGATGGAGGCTGGTGAAATTCCCGAGATTCAAAGTCCGCGCGGTGGAAAACCATCGGGGGGCATTAAAAAGGAAGTCGCTGTCAGCAAGCGGGGCAGCCTGATCATTTCCAAAGACCTGATTGAAGAGCTGGGCTTCCAGGTGGGAAATCAGTTCGTTGCACGTAAGACCAAGGTGGGAATCTCGTTGAAACTGCTTTAAAATGACAGGCGCAAAAAAATCAGGCCCATTGGATCTTTGCACAGGCGTGATTGGCGGTCTGATCTACTGGTGCGGTAAAAAACCTAAATCGGAAGCAGTGCTTTGGCTGTGATCCGTGGTGTGAATATCGAGCCTCATCTTTCTATTCTGGAAGGTGGGGCTTCTTTTTTTGTAATTTCGCATAGCCGTCTGCGTTCTTTGCGTCTCCAGCGCAGTGGGCGTTGAATCGATATGAAGGTTTTCCAATCAGATTGGCTCCTGGATGGAATTTCGGGCTCCGATTATCTGTGACCGCCTGGCGCCGCTGCTGGGTGCGCAAAGGTGATTGAACGCCAGAACGATTTTATTTTTTTTCCCTGGCTACACCGCACAAGAAACCCGGAATTCTTGGGGTTATCGCCGAGTTGATCCTTCCGTCACTTCGCCATGGCATTTAACAACTCTTTCAGGGAGGTCTGGCGCCGACTGGTATCCTGATTGCGGACAGCCATCGCCAACGCTCTGCGGGTTCCCACCAAAACGGCCAGCTTTCTGGCCCTTGTCAACCCGGTGTAGATCAAGTTGCGGAAAAGCATTTTGAAATGTTGGGTGAGAACCGGGATGATGACCGCACCGAACTCGCTTCCCTGGGATTTGTGGATCGTGATGGCATAGGCCAGATCGAGCTCCTGGATATCGTCGCGTTTATACAGGATCTGCCTGCCATCGGGCAAAAAAGAGACCCCACATGTCAGCTCTTCATTGTCGATTTCTCTGATGACGCCGATATCGCCGTTAAACACGCCAAGCTCATAGTTGTTTCTGCGGTGGATCACCCGATCACCGACCCTCAAGATTTTTTCACCGATCAGCAATTGATGCTTGCCTCTCTCAGGCGGGTTGGCCGATTCCTGGATCATTTTATTTAAACTGACCGTTCCCAGACTCCCCCGTGTCATCGGGCTGATCACCTGGATTTCTAACTGACTCCCAAAATATTTAGGTATCCACTCCAGAAAAAGCTTCCGGACCACGTGCGAAGCGGCCAGACCATAATGCAGGGACGACCATGGATGGATCTTTTTCAAAACCGAACGCAGTTCATCAATTCTGGTTTCTGCTTTTAAAACCTGCTCGATATCAACATGTTGAAATTTTTTCGGAATGGTCAATTCGGTTTCATAGGGGGTTATCGCTTCATCTGCCCTGAATTCGTAAAGAGTGGAGGTTGGTTCGACCTCCGACGGATTTGCCAGTGTTTCATGGTGTCTTTTCACTCGGGCGATGAACCCCAGTTGCTCCATAGTGGCTTCGTCGGTGTCAATGAAAAGGCAATCGGATCCATTTTTCCATATTTCGGGCTTCTTAAAGGGAGAATCGATGTGGGGCATCTCCCCCTGGTTGATTTGGTGGGCATACTGGATGATCCGCGAGGCTTGGGCTTGCCGGAATACCGTTAACAGGCGGAAGCAGGGGACTTTTCCGGAGGCGATGATGTCCCGCAGCACATTGCCGGCGCCGACAGACGGCAATTGGTCTGCATCGCCGATAAAAAGGACCTGGCTGCAATCCGGCACCGCTTTCAGCAATGACGCGGTCAGATTGATATCCAGCATGGAGCATTCGTCCACGATCAGGAAATCGACATCGAGCGAATTTTCTTCGTTCTTGTTGAATTTGCCGATCTGCCACTCCAGCAAGCGATGAATGGTCTTGGATTCCTTGCCGATCACATCCGTCATGCGCTGCGCCGCGCGGCCGGTCGGGGCGGCGAGCAGGACCTTCAGCCGCATGGCCTCGAGCAGCTTGACCAGCACCAGGGTGGTCGTCGTTTTGCCGCAGCCGGGACCACCCGTTAAAATCGAGAATTTTTCACCCACAATCCCCCTCACGGCATCGGCTTGTTCCGCGCTCAAGGAAATATTCTTTGCCTGGCAAAAGTGATCCAGCCAGCGCTCAGCGCGCTCTCTATCGACCAGCGGCGGGGTTCGCATGCCGGCAATTTTTTTCGCCACATACAGCTCATCAAAATACAGGGATTTGGAATAGTAGCAGGGCTCGGTCGAGCCTTCCGGGGTGACCAGTTCTCTTGCCATGACAAGGCCGTCCTGGACCATTTGGTCGAGGAAGCCCGGCAGGCGATCCGTCAGGTCCAATTGGATCAACTCATGGACCTGGGACCGAATCTGGGATCGCGTCAGGTAGCAATGGCCAAATTCCCTGCTGGCGGATAGAACGTGTTTGATCCCGGCCATGATTCTCTGCGGGCTGTCGCCGGCAAGGCCGATGCTTATCGCGACCTTGTCAGCCGAGAAAAATCCGATGCCGAAAAAGTCGTTGGCCAGGCGGTAGGGGTCTTGCGTCACATAGGGGATTGCGTTATCCCCATACTCCTTGTAAATCCGCACTGCGAAGAGGGTGCTGATCCCGTGGGATTGAAGAAACATCATCACTTCACGGATCGCCCGATGCGCGGTCCAGGCCTCTCGGATCATTTGCAGTTTTTTTTGGGCAATCCCCCGAACTTCTTCAAGCCTCTCGATTTCTCCTTCAAAGATATCAAGGGTTTTATCCCCGAAATACGTGACAATCTTTTTCGCCGTTTTGGGGCCTACTCCCTTTATAAGACCCGATCCCAGATATTTTTGCAGAGCCGCTGAAGTTGCCGGTTTCCTCTCGAAGGCTTCCGTGGCTCTGAACTGCCGGCCAAACTTGGGATGAACCGTCCAGGACCCCCGAAACTCCATGGTTGCCCCGGCGAAAACCTTCGTCTGATGGACGGTTACCGTTTCCTGCTGGTGGAGATTGTCAAAAGACAGCACCCGGAGCACAGACCACCCGGTGTCGGGGTCGTGATAAGTGACCCGGTCCACAATCCCGCGAATTTTTTCTGTGACTCTTCCTGGGGATTGAACTTGATTATTTTTCATATGGGAAAAGAGCAGGGAAGGCGGTTGGTTCGGTGGGTGAGGGGGGGTTATTTGAAAACCGCAACCCCAACCAGCAGCCGGTTCAGTTGATCTTTCGTCTTAGACACCCCGAGCATTTAAAGGTGACGACATTCCGCGGTTCAAGGATCATGTCCTCTCCCGATGCTGGATTTCGGCCTTTCCGGCGTCTCTTCTGCTTCACTTCAAATTTTCCAAACCCACTGATGAGCAGTTCCTCGCCGGAGCTGAGGGTTTCTTTGATGATCTCCAGGAGTTTCTCGACGACTCCCTGCGCCTGATTTTTCGAATATCCCAGATTTTCCGAAAGGGTCTGGGTGATATCGATCTTGGTCTTGGCCATATCAATGCCCCGCTGGAAAAGTGTGAAGAAGTTGCTCAATGGTAGTATCTGTATTTCAAAAATGAAATGATTGGTCAATAAATTAAATCGGTTGTATGATAGCAAATTGCGATTGGAGAATTCGTAGGCAGTCCGGCGCGCCGGGAGCTTGATAAAGGAATCAAACTGGCAATCCGCGCGCGCCGCGAAGCCTGAATCTTTCGGCGCCTCTTTAAAACGTTAATTCACCGCCATCGGCCCGATGGCCCGAAACGCAACATGCCGCTGCGAGGTTGTGATTGACACCCAACCGCCTTTTTGGCATATCTAAGATGATCAGTGCAAAATAGTAAAAAACAAGTTGGGTTAGCCAAAATACGGTGCGCTCACGGGGCGGCGCCCAGAGTTCCAAACCCCCCGCGATCGCCGTTTCCGGCGCAGTAACACGGTCGCGACGATATGCAGGAACCGAATTCCGTGATTGTCGGCAGAATGACGGCCCTGCTGCCGCTGGTGCTGTTTGCGGGAATGTGCCTGCAGGTGCCGGCCGTAGTCGGTGGCGGGGTCGCTTGCCTGTCATGGGAGTGGGCACCCGGCATGGGCGTCAATGCCGACTTCATCGTCGACGGATTGAGCGTCTTCTTCGGCCTGATCATCAGCGGCATCGGTGTCTTCGTGATCCTGTTTGCGGCCGACTACCTGCGGGGCACGCTGCACTACGCCCGCTTCTTCGTCTTTCTCCACCTGTTTCTGCTGGCCATGCTGGGCCTGGTGTTCGCCGACAATCTGATCACGCTGTTCGTGTTCTGGGAGCTGACGACGGTTCTGTCGTATCTGCTGATCGGCTTTGACAACGAAAACGAAACCGCCCGCCGGCACGCGCGCCAAGCGTTGCTGGTGACCGGCGCCGGGGGGCTTGCGCTGCTGATCGGGTTCCTGCTGATCGGTGGTCTTGCCGGCACATACCGGCTCTCGGCGCTTGCCGAGCTTGCCCGGGTCATTCAAGGGCACGTCCTTTACCTTCCGATCCTTGTCTTGGTTTTCATCGGCGCTTTTACCAAGTCCGCACAATTCCCGTTTCATTTCTGGCTGCCCAACGCCATGAGCGCGCCGACACCGATCAGTGCGTTCCTGCATTCGGCCACGATGGTCAAGGCGGGCATCTACCTGCTGGCACGCTTTCACCCGGTTCTTGGCGGTACCCCGATCTGGATGGGCACGCTCGTCATCGTCGGCGGTGTGACGGCCCTTCTGGGGTCCGTGCTCGCCCTTGGGCAATCGGATCTCAAGCGCATGCTGGCCTACACGACCATCATGGCCCTTGGCATCCTGACCATGTTTCTGGGCGGAAAGACAACCCCGGCGCTGACGGCCGCCGTTACCTTCATGCTGGTTCACTCCCTTTACAAGTCGGCGCTGTTTCTGGTTGTCGGCATCATCGACCACGAAACCGGAACCCGCGAGGTCACGCGCATCGGTGGGCTGATCCGCGCGATGCCCGTCACCGCTTTCGGCGCCGCCACGGCGGCCATGTCCATGGCGGGCTTTCCGCTGTTTCTGGGCTTTGTCGGCAAGGAGATCATGTACGAGGGGGCCCTGGCCGAGGAACTCTTTCCGGCATTCGCCACCTCCGCGGCGGTGCTGTCCAACGCCCTGATGACCGCCGTTGCGGGCATCGTTCTGATCCGGCCGTTTTTGGGGGGTCAGCGGCCGACGCCCAAATCGCCCCATGAAGCGCCGGTTTGCATGTGGCTGGGGCCGGTGGTGATCGGGTCGTTGTGCCTGATATTCGGCATCATCCCCGACTGGGTCGGGCGGTGGCTGGTGGAGCCGGCCGTCTCGGCGATCAACCCCATCGCCGAGCACAGCGGGCTGACCCTGTTTCATGGCGTCAACAATCCGCTCCTGTTGAGCATTCTGACCCTTGTGCTGGGGGCCTGTTTTTACCTGATCAGACGGCCGCTGCGGCGCTCGGTCGCGGCCCTGGCGGCCGGGATGCCCGTCACCGCAAACGGGGTCTACGAGTTGGGGATGGCCGCCACGGCGCGAACTGCTGAGATGCTGACGGGATTTATCCAAAACGGCTCGCTGCACCGCTATCTGGTGACGATCCTGGCCGTCTTTACGCTGACTGCAGCCGGTGTCTGGGCCCTGAACGCCGAAGGCTTCTTCGAGCCGCCGCTTTTCCCGGTCCTGCCCTTTTGGCAGTGGCTTCTGGTGGCCCTCATGGCGAGCGCGGTGGGCGTTGTGGTGGCAGCCCGCAGCCGCATCCTGGCGGTCTGCGCCCTGGGGGTGGTCGGCTCCGGCGCGGCGCTGGTCTTTCTGGCCTACGGTGCGCCGGATCTGGCGCTCACCCAGTTGCTGGTGGAAACCCTGACCTTGATCATCGTCGCCATCGTTCTGCTGCGCCTGCCGCCGCTGGCGCAAGCCGCAGGCGCCCCCCTATCCGCGCGCTGGTTCGATGCCCTGGTGGCCGTCGGCGCCGGAACACTGGTCGCCGCGCTGACCATGGCGACCACCAGCGGCGTCCTGGATCGACAGCTGACGGAATTTTTCGAACACAACAGCTATCTTGCCGCCCACGGGAGAAACATCGTCAACGTCATTCTGGTCGATTTTCGCGGCCTGGACACCCTGGGCGAGATCGTTGTGGTCGCCACGGCCGGTCTGGCCGGGTTCGCCCTGATTGCCGGACGAAGGAGGTGACTGCGAGCATGCCGTCGTTCATTCTCCAAGTGGCCAATCGCATTCTGGTCGGATTGATCCTTGTTTTTTCGGTCTATCTGCTCTTTCGCGGTCACAACGCTCCGGGCGGCGGCTTTTCCGCGGCGCTGGTGGCCGGAACGGGTTTTTCGCTGTTTGCGATTGCCGAAGGACCGCAGCCGGTGCGGCGGGCCCTGCGGGTCGACCCGCTGGTCTTGGTCGCATGCGGCCTTTTGCTGGCCATCGCTGCCGGGCTGCTGGCCGTGGCCGCCGGACAGCCCTACCTGACCGGTTTGTGGTGGCCGGCGGGGCCCGACAACGGTGCCCCGGCCCTTGGTACGCCCCTGGTATTCGATGTGGGCGTATTCCTTGTCGTCCTGGGGACCATTTTGACCCTCGTACTTGAGTTGGAGGAAAGTTGAAGTGGAGACCGTCTTGGCCTTGCTGAGCGGTGCGATGCTGGCCGCCGGCCTGTTTCTGATGCTCGGCAGACACCTGGTGCGCTTCATCTTCGGGCTTGTGCTGGCCAGCAACGCCGTCAACCTGCTCATTTTCGCTGCCGGCCGGCCGGGGACCGCGCGCCCCCCGCTGATCCCGGACGGTTCGCACTTTCCGGCCGCCGCGGTCGCCAACAGTCTGCCCCAGGCGCTGATTCTGACGGCGATCGTGATCGGGTTTGCGCTGCTGGTTTTCATTTTTATTCTGTTTTTCGAGGCCTACCAGAAACTGGGGACTGTGAACACCGAGGCCATGACCGATGCCGAATCCGTCAGCGCCGGTCCTGGGCCGCGGGAAAGGGCGGAACCTTGAGCGGATTGCTGGCAGCGCCCATCATCATCCCGTTTGCCGTCGCGGCGGTTGCCCTGCTGGGGCGCCGGCGGCCGCATTTCCAGAGCGCCTCGGCGATCCTCGGCGGCGCCGTGCACCTGGCCGTCGGCGGCATGCTGCTCTACCGGGTCCACCACCACGGGATTGCCGTCCTCAACGTGGGTGGCTGGCCGGCGCCGTTCGGCATCGCCCTGGTCGCAGACCACCTCAGCGCGCTGATGGTCCTGATCACCGGGGTCGTCTACGGGTCGGTGGCCGTTTATTCGCGGGCCGAGATCACCGCCGATTGCCTTCAGCGGGGCTATTATCCGCTGCTGCACATTCTGGTGGGAGGAATCAGCGGCGCATTTCTGACCGGCGACCTGTTCAACCTTTACGTTTGGTTCGAAGTCATGCTGATGGCCTCGTTCGCCTTGCTGGTGCTCGGCCGAACCCGCGCGCAACTGGACGGCGGGGTCAAGTACGTGGTCATTAACCTGATTTCGACCCTGCTGTTTCTGGCCGGCCTGGGGTTGGTATATGCCATGACCGGAACCCTCAACATGGCCCACCTGCACCTCAGGCTGCAAACGGTTTCCGATCCGGGCCAGGTGGCGGCCGTGTCCGTCTTGTTTCTGACCGCATTCGGCATCAAAGCCGGGCTCTTTCCGCTGTTTTTCTGGCTCCCGGCCTCCTATCACACCCCGCCGGTGGCGGTATCCGCGATCTTTTCCGGCCTGTTGACGAAGGTCGGCGTTTATGCCCTGATCCGAACCTTCACCCTGCTGTTTCCCTTCGCGGACAGCGGCGTGCGGGAGCTGGTACTGGGGGCCGCAGCCCTGACCATGATCATCGGTGTTCTGGGTGCGGCGGCGCACAGTGAAATCCGACGCATTCTTTCGTTTCACATCATCAGCCAGGTCGGGTACATGGTCCTCGGCCTGGGGCTGCTGACGCCCCTGGCCCTGACCGGGGCCGTGTTCTATCTGCTTCACCATATCGTGGTGAAGGTCAATCTGTTTCTGATCAGCGGCCTGATCCGGCAGTGGGGCGGCTCATTCGAGCTGGCGCGCCTGGGCGGGTTGTTCCGCACCCGCGGTCTCGGCGCCCTGCTGTTTTTCATCCCCGCTTTTTCGCTGGCGGGAATTCCGCCGCTTTCCGGGTTCTGGGCGAAATTGATTCTGATTCGGGCCAGTCTTGATGCCGGCCATTTCGTTCTTGCCGGCGTCGCTGCGGTGGTCGGCCTGTTGACCGTCTATTCGATGACCAAGATCTGGAACGAGGCCTTCTGGAAACCGAAAGCCGCGGCCGACCGCCAGGAAGCCGACGGCGAAAGCCGTGTTTCGGCCTGGATGCTGGCGCCGGTTGCGGTCCTGGCGGCATTGACGGTGTTGATCGGGTTGGCGCCGGAGACCCTTTACCAGATGGCCCGGCTGGCTTCCGAGGAGCTGCTCGACCCGAGCGCCTATGTATACAGTGTTTTGGGGAGTGTTCGATGAACCTGTTTTTCATCAACGGTTTTATCGCACTCGGCTTCATCGGGGTTCAGGGGCGGTTTACCTTGTCCGGGCTTCTGGTCGGCTTTGCCCTCGGTTACATGGCGCTGTGGATTACCCGGCCGCTTTACGGTGATTCCCGCTATTTCCAGCGGGTTCCGAAAACCGCCCGCCTGCTGGGCTATTTTCTGGTGGAGTTGGTCCTGTCCAACCTGCGGGTGCTGTGGGACGTGGTGACCCCCGGGCACATCAGCCGGCCGGGGATCGTCGGTATTCCCCTGAGCGCCGAAAGCGACCTGGAGATCCTGCTGGTGGCCAACCTGATTTCGCTGACGCCGGGTACCCTCAGCATCGATCTTTCCGAAGACCGGCGCACCCTTTTTGTGCATGTTATGTTTCTGGACGATCCGGAACATTTCCGAAAAAGCATCAAGGACGGTTTGGAGAGGCGTGTACTGGAGGTGACCCGATGATCATCGACGGCCAAACGGCGCTTCAGGCCGCCAGCCGCTTGGCGCTGGCCCTGCTGATCGTCAGTGCGGCGATTTCCTTTATCCGCCTGGTGCGCGGGCCGCAGGCGGCCGATCGCGTTGTGGCGCTGGACCTGATCTCGGTGCTGATCGTCGCCTTTCTGGCCGCCTATGCCGTCCATTCCGGGGACACCTCGTTTCTGGATGTCGCCATCGCCTATGCCCTGGTGGCGTTTCTGGGGACCGTGGCCCTGTCCAGATTTCTGCTGCGCTCCCGTGGGCGGCAGACCCCAGGGGGGAAGCGATGAGCGCGTTCATCGCGGCCGCCCTGCTGCTCGTCGGCAGCCTCTTTTGCCTCGTGGCCGCCGTGGGCATGCTCCGGCTGCCGGACACCCTCATCCGAATGCACGCCGCCACCAAGGCCGGGACGCTGGGCACGGGATGCATCCTGGCGGCGGAAGCCGTGGCCGCCGGCGAACTGGGCACGACCCTGAGGGCCGCGGCGGTCATCGTGTTTCTGCTGTTGACCGCGCCGGTTGCCGCGCACCTGATCGGCCGTGCGGCCTATCACCGCGGCATTCACCTGTTCGACAAGACCTGGATCGACGAACTCGGCGAGAGCATCGAAAACCCAAAATCCGATCCGGACGGCCGGCCGGCGCAGCGCCCGGATCGAAGCTGATTCGGCTGCGGTCATGGCCGTGCGGGTGCAAGCTCGAAAGGGGGGGCGAAGGCGGGTCGCGGGGAGTTCACCCCCATAATCTGGATGGCGTTTTCGGTTGGGCCTGCAGCGTCCATGGGAACGTCGGCGCGCTTTACCCTTCCTTCAGGAGCGGTCTTGCGGCGATCAGACTTTCGATTTCCTGGCGGTTGCGTTCAAGCTGTTGTAGGCGTGTTTCGCTGTTTTTCTCGTAGATCGCCTCCGCCGCTTTCAATTCGCTGTATTCCATATCCCACTGGGGGGTGCTGGCGGCCCCGTCGCCGATGAGCGCCGCGTATCGTCCCAGGACCTTGTTGCCGCCTTCGATGCTTTCCACGATCATGATCATGGACTGGGTGACCTTGGCCACCCCCGAACAGATCTGGGAGACGTTGTCCACGGCGATTTTCATGTGACTGGCGCCCTGGGCGAATTTCTCGACCATGCTGACATGGATGTCGCCCCGCTCCTTGAAATCGTTGATCAGGCGGCGGTAGCTCTTCAAGGCGGCCTGGTAGTTGACGCTCATGTCGATGCCGGTTTTCAGTTTGAACTCCATCCCCTGGCTGTCGCCAAGCGCCATCTCGAGGTGATCCCGGGCTTTTTCGACTTCCGGAAAGCGCGCGTTCAAGGGGCTCAACGATTCATGCAGGGCCGCAATCTCATTCAGCTGGCCCTCGAGGCTGCGGCTGTGGCGGATCTGTTCGTAGTAGGCGTTGCGATCGTGGTGGATCTGATCGGTGTAAACGTCGCTGACGTCGGTCAAATTCCGGACGATGGCGCTTACCTCCTGGACGGTGCCGCGCAGGCCATCGTTTAAGGCGATGAGGCTTTCGATGTAACGGTCGATCATGCCCCTGAACTCGGTGATGGCGACCTCATTGGGTTCACGGGGAACCTCTTTGCGGACGACTTCATAATCGGTGAAGGTTTCCATTTTCTGCCGCAGCCAGCCCAGCCTCACCAGCAGTCTGCGCACCAGGCCGTAAGCCACCGGCCGCTGCTTGTCCACCGGCACGCGCTCCTCGACGAGTTTGCGGGTGCGGGCGGCGATCAGCGTTTTCAGCCCCTCTTCAATCAGCTTGATCTCTTCGACCACCTTCTGAAGATAGGTTGCGTCAAAATTGCTGGACTGGACCTGTTCCAGGAAGCGGTGCCCGCGATTGTCGGGGTCGCGGGGGGCGTCGCTGCCAGACGGGTCGGTCTTGGAGTCCCACAGGCGCCCGATTCGGTTGATGGCCTCGTATTGGCGGCTGTACCTGGCCAGGATCTGATTCACCCTTTCGGGGAATTTGATCAGCTTGTCGGATGTGTCGTCCATAACGTTTTTCATCTCCGGCATGGATTCTCGGCCGCTGCGCCCGGGTGGGCCGTCTCGCTGTCGGTGGGTGCCTGCGGAGGTTGTGCCGATGCCCCAAACCAAGCACCGCCTCCGGCCTCTCAGCGGTCGAGTTCCAGCAGGATCCGCTCCAGTCGTTTTTTGTGTTTGTGCCGCAGGATCCTCAAGGCCTGATCGATGTTTTCAAAACAGAGCTCGCACATCTTGAAGCCCCGCGCCCATACCACCAGGGCGTAATCGCTGCCACAGACCGGGCAAATCTCGCGGTGATCCGCTTCGAGGCTGCGGGTCCCGAGCTTGTCGAGCGCGCTGCAGCTTTCGGGGTTGCGCGCCCCGCAGACCGGGCAGATTGCTTCGTCAGGATCGGGGGATGCGTGTTGATCCGGCTTTTTGGGGCTCATAGGCTTACCCGGCTGCCCGCTGGGCGTTGCACTCACAGCCAAAACAAGATGGGGATACGGTGCTGGTCAAAAATCGCTTTTTCGAATGGCGCCAAACGGGCGACAGCAGCCCGAGCGGGATGAATTTCAACTCCCGGATGGGGCCGGGGGCGTTCTAAACGGTAAAACAACGAAACTTAAGGTACCCGAGTGCTGGTGAATTGTCAACGTTGAATTTAATATATCTAGTTTGAAATATTGATGAATCTTGTTTCCCGGAGAGTTTTTTGAAACGGCGTCGAGCGGCTATCGGCGCTGGTCAAAGTGCCTGTTGCGGAGGGGTACGGCTTTTGCGGACCGGTGGCGCAGCGTCGCGTCAGACCGGTGGGCAGCGGACTCGAGGTTTGGCAAAGTCGACGGTTTTGGCCCACTTCCCGGTTGACAATTGGCTGTCATATCGTACAAATATCAGCAACCAGTGAAATATGCCGTCCGCCCCACGAGATGCTTGGCGGCGAAAATTTTCCATAAGGCGTCGCACTTTCCGGTCGGTGCAAAAATCAGGCGCTGCGGCCCAAGGGCTTGCCATTGGGCTACCCCAACCTTAGGTTGTTCACATAGTCGGCCGGCAGGCGAGCGGTAACTCACAAGCAAAAGGAGGTAGGACATGTACGACAAAGATGAATTGTGTACCAAGATTCGAGAAATCTACCCGCAAATCGGGGCCTGCGGGATCGATACCAAAGTTGCCTGGAGCGAAGAAAAAAAGGCTTGGGCAGTGGATTTGGAATACAAAGGCAAACGTGTGCGCCATTATCTGGAGGATCAGGATGCATCCGCCTGTATGGAGGGCGAGAAGTGCGTCGCATTGGGGATCGATATCGGTCAGCTGCTATAGGGGACGATTGCATCCACAGCGGTTCGGGCCGCTTGGCGACGAGAACCTGACAGGCAGGGACCATCCCCCTTGACGGGATTGGTTCCCTGCCTGCCCGATATTCGTGCTGCGTGCGATCTCGCATTGCCGGGGCGAACATGGCCTGCGCCGCTGCCTCCTTTTTTTGGGGGGCTTTCGCTCGGCTTGCCCCTCACGGGCTGTGCTTTGACAGTCCGTTTGGAAAATTTTCCTTGCAGTCAGAGGCCAAAACCGTTTAAAAAGGGGGTGGCGTCAAGGCCGCTCTCGGCCCTGGGTCCGGTCTTCGCTCTTTGGGCAATCGCCTGTAACGCCGGCTGTAAGGGTGCAGCTGAAATGCGGATATCACGGCGACGGTTTGCGTGCCGGCGTTCAAGCTGGCCAGGCCCCGCGGCAAGTGGCATAGCTGACGAAGGGGAGCTTGGCGCAAATCCGAAAAATAAGCCATAATGATTAAAGAGGGGCTGCGGCTTGGAGACCAGACATGCACACTAGCCAAACCGCCGATCAGTTTTGGAGTCCAGGCCTCATTTTTGGTCTGACGATCCTTTTCAGTCTGATTTTTTTCAACCTTCTCTACCTTCGCTGGGAAACCTTCCCGGAAATTCTGCACCATTCGACCCGTTTTGTCATACTTGCCGGCGCCAACGGCATCATTCTCTCCACACTCTCGCTTAAAGCCCCCTTCAGAATCGCCTTTCTCTCGACTGCCATCGTTCCGTTGACATGTCTTGGCTTCAGGGTCTTTTCCGATCTGATGCTGACCCTCGTGCATGCCGGCAATGGACCGCTGGGCGGCAACCTCTCGGCACTGCAGCTTGTCGGCGTCATCCTGGTGCTTTTGATCGTGGGTATTGTTCTGGGCGCGGTGGCCGACGTGGGGTGCTACGGCGGGCTGGTGCTGCAGCGCTGCATCAACCTTGGGCGCCACTCGGTGGGCCGCTGGCACGGGCAGCGGCAGCCTTCGGGCCCTGCTCCAGCGCCGGTTCCCTTGCCCCGGTTGGCGGCCAAGATCACTCTTGTTTTGGGTATTGCCATGGCCGCGGCCAGCATGCTGCAATCATTCCTATGATCCAGGCGGCTCCGGAGCATGCCGCTGGCCCGATCCTGAAACCTCAGTCGTTCGAGAGCCATTGAATCGTGCGGGAAAGCCCTTCGATATCCAATTGGTTCTGAACGAAACCGTTACATCCTTGCACCATGATTTCCGAGTCCCACCCCTCGATCGTCTGCCCCTGGAGGGCCCCTTCGCGTCTTCCGCCCGGCGCAGCGCCGAAAACAGCTTTTGGAACGCTACCCGGCGCGGGGGCTTCAAACGCCTGCCCGTCGGGACCCAAACCGCTGGCTTTTCTCCCGGATACTGTCGGCGCAACCCTTTTTGATTACCGACCAACGCGTAAAAACGCTCCTGCCCCTGGGCCATCAGTCCGGGCGCCAAACCGATCGGCGGATATGGCAGCACAGGCTTGCGGTCCTTTGGAGTAGAATTGTTCCAAAGGACTTGATTGGGAATATTATGAGATTCATCCTGTTGTGAGAAAAGCGCCCCATTCCTCAACCCTGAGCATTTCGAAGGAAACTCTATGGCCTTGACCAAACATGACATTGTCGATTCGATTCAGGAACGGTTCGGGTTTTCCAGACAAAAGACCATCGATGCGGTCGAGTCGCTCCTGGAACTGATTAAATCTGCCCTCGGGAAAGGGGAAGACGTGCTGATCAGTGGATTCGGCAAATTTTGCGTGCATGAAAAAAAGGCGCGTAGGGGACGAAACCCGGCAACCGGGGATGAAATGATTCTGCCGCCCCGCAAAGTTGTCGGTTTCAAGTGCTCCGGCAAATTGAGGGACAAGATAAATGTCATCGGGTAGGGCCGCCCGGCAGGTCGAAATCGCTGCGGGCTACTTTAGACACGCCGCACTCCTCGATATTTGCGGGCCGCATCGCCGGCCACAGTGGTTCGCCATCTTGCCGTGAGCTGGGGGGAGTCGGTCGGGCCGCTGACGTTTTCAAAAGCGACCCTTGCGACGGAAAATGGTATACAACAGCTCAAGCCGACCCTTTTGGGGCGATGGTTTTTTGTCCAGCATCACCTTCCAGCGTGAATGGGCCTCCAGCAGCCCGAGAGATTGGGATATCTTCAGAATTACCGCCGCCGGTTCCTCCTGACGCAACGCAATCACCTCGCTTTCCTGGAAAGAGATGGCTTCATTTTCATGGGTGCCGGGCCCAAGCCCAACCAGCACGGAGCCCTCACCGATCTCGGTCAAGGCCCGGTTGAGGGCGGCTGAAAGACGGGGGGCAACGGGCGAGAGCTCTTTGTGAAGAGTTTTGGAAAGCTCGTAAGGGGTCATGTAATGGGTCTCCCTGAGGGGGTTAAAAAACTGCGGTCGTCTTCGCGTGTAAAATCCAGGGTCGATTTTCAAAAAATGCCATTCCTATTGCCTGATTATTGCCCTGGCGGCTATAAAGTCGCGATCGGGGAAGGACGATAATCAGTTCATCGAATTTTAAACCATAAGTAAAGCGGAAAAGTATTCCGGAAAAAACGCTGCGCTTTTTTGGGTAGTATTTTGCCCGGCGCCCTTTGGGGCCCCGCATAGGAATAAACCCACATTCAGCTTGTCTTTTTCCCCGTCCACAAGGCACATTCTCCGGCCCATGTCTGGATATGCACCGGTGAATGTGCCTTGTGGACGTATAAAAATCCGGCACAATCTTTTGAGTTTATTTATTTACGTGCCCCTTAAAAACACTCTCGGAGTTGAGGCCCAGAGTGGCCGCAAGGCTTTCGGCGACAGCTTCGCAGGCCAGGCCCGTCCGGCCACTTTTGCTGATGGCTCCGGACCTTAAGGACAGGTAATGGATTCAACGCTGATCAACGCGATTGTCAACGCGACCCTCAATGTGCTCAGGACGATGGCCTCGGTCTCATCTTGGGCTGGAAAACCCTACCTCAAGGTGGACGATGTGGCCCGTGGGGACGTGACCGGTGTAATCGGTATGACCGGTGAGGCCAACGGCACGATTTCACTGACCTTTGATGAGGCAAGCATTTTAAACATCGTCTCCAACCTCTTTGGAGAGGAAATATCCGATCTGAACAGAGATGTATCGGATGCCGTGGGGGAGTTGACCAACATGATTTCCGGCCAGGCACGGCGCGAACTGGAGGAAGCCGGCCGGCTTTTTAAGGGTGCGGTCCCCTCGGTTATTACCGGAAAAAATCATCGCATCAGCCACTTCACGCGCGGCCCGATTTTCGCGATTCCCTTCAAAACGGAGGCGGGGCAGTTTACCATTGAGGTCTGTCTAGAGCCCTGACGCCGGCGCCGGTGCATCGGACAACCCCGCCGCCAGCAGCGCGCACCGCATAGGGGCAACAGGCCTTATCATCACGCAAAAGGATTGAGTGGATGGATACGACAATCAAGATTTTAATTGTGGACGATTTCGCCACCATGCGCCGGATTCTGAAAAATATTCTCAAAAAAATCGGATTTACCCACATCATCGAGGCCGATGATGGCAGCAATGCCCTCAAGGTGCTGGAGAAGGAAAAAGTCGATCTGGTCATTTCCGACTGGAACATGCCTAAAATGACGGGCATCGAATTTCTCAAAGCGGTTCGCAGCAACACCGCTTTCAAGGATCTGCCCTTTTTGATGGTGACTGCCGAAGCCCAGAAGCAGAACATCATCGAAGCGGTCCAGGCCGGTGTTTCCAACTATGTGGTCAAGCCTTTCACCGAGGAGGTGATCACCGAGAAGTTGGTCAAGATCCTGGGGTAAATGGGCGCGGCAGCTGCCAGCCGCGACTTATTTTCGCAAGTCCAGACCTGGAAGAGATCGTCGGGCAAGGGGGAGTCTATGTCTGTGAACGTCTTGATCGTGGATGATTCATTGCCGATGCGCACGGTTATTATCAAAACCATCAAGGCATCGGGTTTCGGCAATGCCCATTTCTTTGAGGCGATCAACGGACGGGAGGCGTTGAACCTGCTGCAGACAGAATGGATGGACCTGGTCATTACAGATTATAACATGCCGGAAATGAACGGGATGGAATTGCTCCAGGAAATGAAAAAGGACGATATTTTGCGGGCCATCCCGGTGCTTGTGGTCACCACTGAGGGCAGCCGCGAAAAGATCAAAGCGTTTCTTGCCCAAGGGGCGGCCGATTATGTCAAGAAACCGTTCACCCCTGAGGCGATTCGTCAAAAAATAATTTCTCTGCTGGGCGTTGAAGACCTTGCAAGCGGCCCCGATGACGCCGAGGTCCACATGGACTTTTAAACCGCCGCCCCCTCTCGGCCCTGAAGCCATCACCCCCTGAGTGCTTTGCCTTCAGCGGACTTGAGGCCCACCTTCCCTATTTTGCCGCAAGCAGGTGCCCTGACGTCCGTCAGCGTCCCATTGACCGGCGTTTCCCCACCATCCTCCCTGTATTAAGAATGCGGCCTGTGATCCGCTCGCGGCAGGGCGCCGCGAAAAAACGGTTGCCAGCCCGTCGGTCCAGATGCCCAGGCGCACCCCAGCAGGAGAAAGCTGCCGGCCGGGTTTGGGGTTAAAAGAGGGGGGGGGTGCGGCTTGAATCGAACAGAATCTGTTTTACCTTTTCCCAACGGAATTTCCCGCTGTTTAATCTTCACGTTATACTTTTGGGATATCTTCCAGTGGCCATGATTGGCACCGGTAGATGTCCGCGCCTGCCGATTCGGCGGTGAAAGGAGGGGCAAATGAAGGAAAAAAGAAATCTTCACCTCAAGGTTCAGGAATTATGCGACTGTTACGCCAGCACGGACCCCTTGAAGGAAATGTCCGAGGTCAAAAATGACGCCGACTTGGATGAAGGGGCGCTTAAGTGGATTGCCCTGGCGGCCTTGCACGGCGTCAACAGCTCTGCCAAGAAAATCACCATTTCCCGAAAGCCGCAGGGGGACGTCAAGGTCACCGCAAATTATCGTACCGCTGAACTGCCGTCTCCGGGAAAAAAAGTCGGCGAGAAGATTTTCGGGGCCCTCAGAGAAATCACGCACATTGAAACCGAAAAGGGGAAGACTCCATTGGCGCTCGGGATTCGCGACAGCAGCCTCGAGGTCAAGATCACTTTCAATTCCGAGGCTGAGGGTGAAACGGTTACTCTTAAGTTTCCTGATTGAAGATGACCTGGAATAACTGGCAAGCGGCGAGCGGCCGGGGTGCAGTTGTTGCGAACCCTGCTTAAGCACCTTCAGGCTGTCACCCAAGCGTCGCGGGGGGACTTATCGTCACCTGCAGTTTTGAGCCCGGGGCGTGGGTCCCTGGGCTCTTTTTGTTTGTGCGACCGGCATGGCGCACCCACTTGGTGGTGCAAGCCCTCTGCTCACCCGACAGGGGGACGCGTCAGCCGGGCGGCACGGGTGCCCATCGCGAGCTGCGATCTGAAGGAAGCCCAGGCCAAGCGCTGGTCTTAAGATCGGAGAGCGCATACTAGGCGGTCATGCGGAGTGTGAAGGCCGATAGCTTCAAAGTCTGAAACCTTTGCGTTACCCATGGTCGCATATGCGGCGGGCATGGGCGTGAAGGTGGGTTGTTGAATTAAAACGCATTTTTTGCCGATGAGCCGGTTGAAACTTGCCGAGTCGCAGCATTTTCCGGCGCGGCGGCCGGATTCGGTGGGAGGAGCCGATGCTGAGGATTTTTCGGGACGACATTGCCGACCCGAGTCGTTTTGTCGTAACCCTGGAACTCGTTCCCGGGACCGAATCCCGGGGGCGAAGTGTGGACACCGTTATGGGCATTGCCAAAGATGCCTTTGCTGACGGCCGGATTTCGGCGGTTTCGATTACGGACAACCCCGGCGGCAACCCGTCCCTCAGCCCGGACGTGCTGGGGTACCAGATATTCAGCCTGGGCATGGATGTGATCGTCCACTTTACCTGCCGGGACATGAACCGGGTGGGCATGGAGAGCCGCGCCCTGCAGCTGGCCATGATGGGGATCAAAAACATCCTGGCGCTCACCGGCGATTATTCCGGAAAAGGCTTCGGCGGTCAGGGGGCCCCGGTCTTCGACCTGGATTCCGTTAACCTGACCTGCATGCTTGCCATGCTGAGCGAGCGCAACCAGGCTGCCGGCGATCCTGAAGAGTACTTTGTCGGCTGTGCCGTTTCCCCCTTTAAGCAGACGGAGGGGGAAACCTATGCGCAATACGCCAAAATGTGCAAAAAAGTGGGGGCCGGTGCCAGTTTTCTGATCACCCAACTGGGCTATGATGCCCGAAAGTTTGCGGAGTTGCTGCGCGTCCAGGAGCGCTATCACGTCACCTGTCCGACTCTCGCGTCGCTTTACGTGCTCGCGCCGGGGGCTGCCCGGATTATGCATCAGGGGCGTGTGCCGGGTGCCGTGGTGACCGCCCGTCTGTTGGGTGAGGTGAGCGCCGAATGGGAAGACAAGACCGCGGGGCGGCGCGCCGCCGTTGAGCGGGCCGCACGCCTGGGGGTGGTTTTAAAGGGGCTGGGCTACCGGGGAATCCATATCGGCGGCATTCACCGGCGGTTTGAGACAGTGGCGGATATTCTTGACCGGATGGCGGCTCTTGAAGGCCGCTGGCAAGAATTTTTAGCCGAATTCGATTACCCGCTCCCGAAAGGATTTTATGTTTACACCCGTCCAGCGCCTGGCAGACCATCGGTTGCCGAACCACCGGGCGCGGCAAGCCGGCTGCCGGTAATTGACAAAGCCCTTTTCCATTGCCTGGCCGGGACGCACCGCTTGCTGTTCACGCTTGACGCGCCTTGGACGGGGATAATGACGGCGGTCTGCCGCCAGCTGGATCGCCGGCGCATCGGGCGCCTGCTGATGCATCTGACCGAAGACCCCCTTAAAAAAGTGTTTTTGGGCTGCCAACGCTGCGGGGATTGCGCTATCCAGCACGTGGCCTTTCTGTGTCCTGAATCACAATGCCCCAAGCACATCCGCAACGGGGCGTGCGGCGGCAGTCGTGGCGCCATGTGCGAGGTGCGGCCGGAACGTCAGTGCGTCTGGTACCGGGCATACAACCGCTGGGCCGCGGTCGGGCAGGCCCACCGCATGGCCAGCGCGTGCATACCCCCACGCATGTGGGAGTTGAACCGCACCTCCTCGTGGCTCAATTTTTATTTGGGCCGCGACCATCAGAGCGCCTCCACAGAGATCACCAGTTTCTGCTCCGCGGCGACCTGCCGGCTGCCCGGCGAGGACCCGATCGGCGACTTGGCCCCTGAAGGGCCGGCCTGAGGTAAGCACCGGCGCAATCTTTCGCATCGGGGGTTGCCGCTTCGCGCGCCTTGCGCTCAGGGCGCCTCAGGCTTCCGGCTGCGACGCCGTTTTTATGGCCACAGCCACTCAGTGGGCCGGATACGGTAATATTTTTTGGCGTTTTTTACGGGTCTTTTCGCTCAGGGACCGCAGCAGGCGATCTTTTAAGCATTTAGAGTGGGAGTTGATGGCCATGCAACTGTACTTGAAATTTCGTTCCAGCAGGTCCGGGCAATTCCGAAAGTTGGTTTTGAACTTGAGCCCGTTGGACGTCATCTTGCGCAAAAAATTGATTTCCTTGCCGACAACGCTGTTTTCTCCGCTGCGCACGGCGTCTAAAAACGCTCCGCGGCTTTTGCGGCCAGGGGTGTAGCTGACAACCCGACCCATGTGATACAGCGTGTGTCCGTCGCTTCCACCGGTGATGGCCTTTTTGAGGTTGAATCCCAGCAGGGCGCAGCGCAGGTTCCATTTGTTGAGGTTCTCCGAATTGATCACCTCAACGCCGTCGACCAGATCCAGCAGGTGCTGGCGCCGCTCGGGAGGAAATTGGAGGTTGCAGATCCCCGTATAAACGGCACAGTAGGGATGGGGGAAGATGATCACGGTTTTGAAGGCGCGGGCGCGCTGGATGATCTCTTCCATGCCCAGGCCGATGGCGCTCATCACCTCCGGCCCCATGAAGGGGTGCACGTCCCGGGCGTAGAAGCGCTTCAGACTTTTGATGTCGTAAAAATAAACCAGGAGATGGGTGCCTTCACGGGAAGTTATTTCGATGCCCGGGATGGTCAGCAGGTTCCAGTAGCGGCTGATCTCGACGGCGCCCTGGATGGCATTATGGTCGGTGATGGCGATCCCGATACCGAGTTTCTGGGCCCGTTCGGCAACGGTCGCCACGCTGTTGCGGCCGTCGGAATATCGGGTGTGGAAATGCATGTCCACCACTGTGGCGGTCTGGGTTAAGGTCGTCAGATCGGGTTTTTCGAACTGGATGCGGTTTAGGGTGGTCACGATACGGTTTCTTTTTTGAGATGACGGTTATCTTTCTCCGGTTACCCTACAAAATCAGACAAGTCCGGAGAAAGGTGCCAAGCCGGCAGTCACGCCGGAAAAGACTGTGTCAGGCGAGGGCAAAATAGACGATTTGGATGGGCCCGGAATTCTCGGCCAGAGCGCCTTCGTGAAGCTCTTTGGCCGACCTGGAGGCAATGGCTGCTAAACCCTGAGTCAAATCCGGTATAGCTTAGGGGAAGCCCACCGGGTTGTAAAGGTTAATTTTTACGGATCTCGACGCCCCTCCCTGTTGGCGTGGACAGGGGCGCGCGCCTTTGGCTTTTTCCACGGAGATGGGTGCCTCAAAGGCAAGGGTTGCCCTTGTCAAAAAAGCCCTCAACAGTCGCTGAAGCGGATTGTAATGGTCAAGAAAAAACGGACAGAAAATCAAGCAATCTTTTTTAGGCAGTGCTCTTTTTCGTACGCCATCGGTGATAAGTACCCCAGGGTGGAATGGAGTCGTATGCT
>Ga0105100_10000295_pt1 | contig 29148 bp, 24 predicted proteins | sample PPLLak12cMay2015_2_FD_87033 | JGI IMG/M metagenome (GOLD analysis project Ga0105100, IMG submission 87033) | Freshwater sediment microbial communities from Prairie Pothole Lake near Jamestown, North Dakota, USA - PPLs Lake P8 Core (1) Depth... | ecosystem: Environmental > Aquatic > Freshwater >... | reverse complement strand
TGTTTGCGTGCCGCGCAGACCCTGGGAGAAACCGCGCGCGATCTGAGCTGCCACGCCGGCGTTGTTGAGCAGCAGTCCTAGGTTGGCTCGCAGGCTGTCGCCGCGGGTCAGACGGCGTACGCGCTCCAGCAAGAACGGTGTGACTTCCTGCCCGTGCACCCGGCGCTGGCGGGCCTCCCGCAGTGCCTGCTTGATCGCCAGGTTGACTTCTTCGATCGGCATCGCCACCTCTTCCGGCGGCGGGACCGTGACCAGCACAGCGCTTTTCAGTCCCAAAGACCAGTGGGCGCGCGCCAGAGCCACCACGTCATCGACGCTGTCCGCAATGGCGCTGGTTTTCAAGCCGCTGGTGCGGGCATAAAAAGCAGGGAATTCATCCGTCTGGTAGCCCACCACCGGGACACCCCAGGTTTCCAGATACTCCAGCGTGGCAGGCAGGTCCAGGATGGCTTTAGCTCCGGCGCAGACCACCACCATGGGTATCCTCGCCAGGGCGGGCAGGTCGGGGGAGATGTCGAACGCGCACGGCCGGCGGGCCTCCAGGCTGTGATGCACCCCTCCAATCCCTCCAGTCGCAAAGACACGGATGCCCGCGAGGCTGGCTGCCAGCATAGTGCCTGCCACAGTGGTCCCGCCGCTGGCATTCTGGGCGATGGCCTGTGCGTATTCGCGCGTGCTGACCTTGAGCGGACGCCGGTCTGGCTGGGCAATATACTGCATCAAAGCCAGGTCCAGCCCGACGCGCACTTTTCCATCGATGATAGCAATTGTCGCCGGCGTTGCCCCCTGGCGGCGCACCTCGTTCTCCATATCCTCTGCCAGGGTAAGATTCTCGGGATAAGGCAAGCCGTGGGTTATGACGGTCGACTCAAGCGCCACGAGGGGCTGGTCGCTCGCCAGGGCACGGGCGACCTCTGGGGAGAGATAAAAAGCCGGGGGCAGTTTACGGTTCATTTCAGATCACCAGTTGGTCGTAGAGTTTTTCCAGGGAGAGATCCGGGATCACCGCGCCGCGATAGCGCAAGGTGAGCGAGGCCGCAGAGACGCCCAACCGGACGGCGTCATCCAGCGGGATGCCGTTGAGCAAACCAAAAATTACCGCCGCGGACAGCGCGTCGCCGGCACCGGTTGGATCAATGATCTCGGTCCGGATGGCAGGGATGTAGCCAGAGGTCTCGGAATCGGCGTAACACAGGCCACGCTCGCCCATGGTGACGATGGCGATACCCACCCCATGACTCACCAGGTGTTTGGCAGCTTCCAGGGCTTGACGGCGGGTGGTGATCTTCTGGTCGGGGTCGCAGTAGAAAGACGCTTCGGTACTGCTGGGGGTCATGATGTAAATGTGCTCCAGGTAGGGGGTCAGCTTCTCCGCCAGATGCACGGATGTGGGATCCGCGCAGACCGGCAGGCGCGCCTTGCGCGCCAACGACATGACCGTACGCAGCGTATCCTTGGGGAGATTGGCGTCGATAAACAGCATGGAGGCTTCCTTGAACAAATCGGAATGTGCACGTATGTATTGTGGTGTCAGCGCATTGGTGGAGCGCATATCTTCGACCGCATAGCGCATCACGCGCGCCGCATCGATTATCGCCAGGTAGGAACAGGTGGAGTACTGCGAGGTGCGCAAAACCGGGGCCACATCAACCCCGGCGGCGGAGGTGACCTCCAGCAGACGGCTGCCATTATCATCATCGCCGACGGCAGTGACCAGCACCACCGGTTGTCCAAGCCGCGCCAGGTTTTCTGCCACGTTGCGCGCCACCCCGCCGAACGACGAGCGAATCTGCCCGGGTGAAGACGATTCCGGGCGCAGATCCCCCTTCAAATACCCGACGATATCCACTCCCGCAGCGCCGATCGCCAGGACCGGCCTATCCGAATCAGGGATTAACCGGTTGCTGTCCAATGCTGACCTCCATTCATCCCGGGGCTCCCCCCTTGCCCGTAATTCCTCCCATTCTAAATCCAATCCACGAATATGGCAAACTGCTGGTGGAGGTTATCCAGGGCTTTCTCAAGAATGCGAAAACCCTCCCCTGTCAGCCATAAAAAGGGAATTATTGGGGTTATCGATAGCGGCGAAGCCGCCATCGATAACCCCAAACCCCTTTTTAGGAACGCCATGGGAGGTTATCAAAACCGTAATTGGCTGGGATTAGCGCATACCTACCAGAACCCTGCAATCCTTGTTAGAATTGGCTGCGTATCATACGGCAGACATACATCGCCGCACTCTGGAGCGGCGGGACATTTCCAGGGCTTTCAAATGGAGGTTAAACATGAGCGAATTTGCCGGTAAAGGTAAGGTGGCAGTCTTGAAAACTGCCCCTGGCACCGTACTGGACGATATCGAACGCCTGATGAAGCTGGCGGAGTTCGAGACGGCGCTTCCGAAGGATGTGCGCACCGGACTGAAGATCAACATCTCCTGGCAAACCTGGTACCCGGCCTGTTCCACAGCCCCCTGGCAGCTGGAGGGGGTGATCCGCAGCCTGCAACAAGCCGGCTACAGCGACCTGGTCGGCGTGCATAATGACACCGTGGTGGTGAACACCAACGACGCCGAGCGTAATAACAAACACCGGTTTGTCACCGACAAATACGGTGTCCCTTGCCTGTACCTGTACAACCAGGATTTCGAGTGGATGGAATACATCCCCAAGCGACCGTTCCTGGTGCTGGACAAGGTCTACCCGAACGGTGTTTTCATCCCCAAGGCCCTGGTAGGCATGAACATCATCCATCTGCCGACGGTCAAGACGCATGTCTTCACCACCATCACCGGGGCGATGAAGAACGCATTCGGCGGGCTGCTGCACCGGAACCGCCACTATACCCACGCCGTAATCCACGATACCCTGGTGGATCTGCTGATGATCCAGCAAGATATCCACCCCGGCATCTTTGCCGTGATGGACGGCACCTTTGCCGGGGATGGTCCCGGCCCGCGCGCCATGCGCTGGCACGAGAAGGATATTCTGCTGGCTTCCGCCGACCAGGTGGCGATAGACGCCGTCTCCGCCCGGCTGCAGGGCTTCGACCCGCTGAGCATCCGCTTCATCCGCCACGCGCATGAGATGGGCCTGGGTGTGGGCGACCCGCGCCAGATCGAGATCGTCGGCTACGATATCGAGCAGGAAAAGCCGTGGAACTTCGTGCAGGAGGATACCTTTGCCAGCAAAGGTCAGAAACTGATCTACCACGGCCCGCTCAAGCCGTTCGAGAAGGTCCTGCTGCAAAGCCCGCTGGTACCCTGGTCGTACTTTGCCAGCAACTTCTATCACAATGTCTACTGGTACCCGTTTGTGGGGCGCAAGCGCGTCGAGGCGGCCCTGCAGACGCGCTGGGGGCGGCTGTTCGAGAGCTACGGCGATGGACTGGTGGTGATGCCGGGCATGGAGCCTAAAACGGTCGCCCAGGCTGCCATCGGGGTGGCGGCGCTCACGGCGGCCCTGGTTGGGGCGGCGTACTTCCTCAGGCGGCGCGGCTGATCCCACGCGATCGATCTGTTTATCTCCATGCTGAAGGTCGAGTTCCACTGCCACACAATCTACTCGAAGGACAGCCTGCTGCCTCCGGAGGGGCTGCTGGAAGCTTGCCGGCGCAAGGGCATCGACCGGGTGGTGGTGACCGATCACAACACTATCGCCGGAGCGCTGCGGGCGAAAGAGATCGACCCACAGAGAGTGGTGGTCGGTGAAGAGATTATGACCACGGCAGGCGAGCTGCTGGCGGCATTCGTGCAAGCGGAGGTCCCGCCCGGATTGGCGCCCGGGGAGGCAATCGCCCTCCTGCGCCAGCAGGGGGCTTTCATCAGCGTCTCACACCCCTTCGACGAGATGCGCAAGGGCGGCTGGAAGGTCGAAGACCTGGACCTGATTGCGCCATTGGTGGACGCCATCGAGACTTTCAACGCCCGCTGTTTCACGGCGCGGGCCAACTGGCAGGCGCAGGCGTACGCCCGGCTGAAAGGGCTGGCGGGGACAGCCGGCTCCGACGCCCACACCGCTTTTGAGCTGGGCCGGGCGCACATGCTGCTGCCGGATTTCCAGCATGCGGAAGGCCTGCGCCGGGCGCTCCCGCAGGCCGAGACGCGCGCGGTGCTCTCATCGCCGTGGGTGCACGTCAGCTCGCGCTACGCTGCCTGGCGCAAGACGAAGGCCGGTCGCCTCTAAGTAATCCTATAGCGCAGGCGCATTTATATCGTAAAGAAACGCGTCATGGCGCGGAGCGGAGCGCAGCGACGAAGCCATCTCTCTTTGACAATGTGCGCAGAGCGAGACTGCTTCGCCAAAGGACGGCTCGCATCGCCAAAGACTGGCTCGAAGTGACGGATAGTTTCTTGGGAGGGTCCCCACCACGCCGGAGGTTGGTAATCGGGATGCCAGGCGCGAGGACGGCGAGTAGATTGCCACGTGCAGCGATTTGGATTAGAATTGGGCGCGTGGGGCGGTGGCGGAATGGCAGACGCAGAGGACTTAAAATCCTTCGGTAGAGATACCGTGTGGGTTCGACTCCCACCCGCCCTACTGGCTGAAGGACATGCAGGTTAACCAAAGTTTTGCGTGTCCTTTTGTTTTTCTTAACCCCCCTGTTGATATAATCCCACCTAGAAGTCATTAATTCAGGGCGGTTAGTTTTATCTACTTGCCCACCTGGCTATTAATCTAGACTATGATCTCCTGCTGGCTGAAACGGCTCGCTTATCTTCTATGAACCACAACGCCATTGCCCTGCTCCACGAGCGCCTGAAAAATGATATGCTGCTGTTCGAGTACGGCAGCGGCTACTCGACCCTTTTTTTCGCCGCCCGCGTGGCGCAGGTGATCTCGGTGGAGCATGAGCCGAAGATCGCCAACAAGCTCGAGGTCAGCCTGCCTTCTAACGTAGAGCTGCTCTACCGCCCGGTGAGGGATATCGACGCCTACTGCCAGGCGATCCTGGAAAGCGGCGAGCGCTATGATCTGGTGGTCATCGATGGCAGGGAGCGGGTGCGCTGCGCCGAGCTTGCCTCCAGCGCACTGTCGCAGCGGGGGGTCATCCTGCTGGACGACTCGCAGCGCGGCGAATACCTGCCCGCCATCCAGCATCTCCAGGCGCTTGGTTTCAAGCGCCTGGATTTTAACGGGCACCAGCCCTATGGTGCCGAGGGGGAACGGACTTCGATCTTTTACCGCCCTGAAAACTGCCTGGAAATTTAATCCTGCCCTGCACCCATCCGACCTCTGATCAGTACCCGGCCTCCAGCGGTGTTACGCGGGCTTTGTCGCTCTTTAGATAGTAGCCCACCAGCTCGCTCATCTCCCGGTCGGCATCAGCCAGGTCCCGGATCGGGCAGCCATAATCGTTAAATGCGCGCAAGGGCTTCCAGTTTGGCGAGTAATATACACAAAATCCGGGGTGGTCAGGACAGGCGTGCCCGATCACGAAGCACGCCTCGCGGCGCTGGACGGAGATAATCAGGTCTCCCCGATCCCCCCCTTCACCAGCGGGATCTTTGACCCACAAGGCGCGGCCCGGATAGCTGAGGTCAAATTCATATTTACGGGCCAAAAATGATACCTGCTGCTTGATCATACCTCACCGATACCTTTCTATCATCAGGCTATATGCTTGTGCTGCGAGTGCAAAATAGAGCAGTCTATCGCTGCTCCTCAGTATTGTTAAAACCCGCCCGGATTGGTTGTAGAATACGATTGATTGTTCTTAGCTACGACGGTACACTAATCGGGCGCTACCGATAAGCGCAGATCAGTCAGTCACCTGAAGACATTGTCTAGACAGATTATACCTTATTAATCATATTGGATTCCTTACAATATATTGAAGATCGCGTTATGGTTTGGTTATCCCTCACCTTACGATATGCTGACCGGCGTTTTCAAGAAAGGGTGTGTGCATGATGCACGCCAGTCTGGACCAGGCGCAGGCTTTCCGTTTGAGCAGCCACCATCTCGCTGCCAGGCTGGCACCCGGCGCGCTGCTGCAAGCCGCCGGTGCGTGCGGCATCCAAAACACCCCGCCTGGCACAGCCGTGCCGGCGCTGCATGCCCGCCTCCCGGATCTGATCGAAGATGACCTGGAGCGCGCCCTCACCGGCGAGAAGGCACTGCTGCAGTGTTGGAGCCTGCGGGCGGCACCGCACCTATTCCCGGCTGGGGATATGGCTATCTTCACCGCCGGGCTGCTGCCCCTGGATGAGGAGTCGCGGCGCGGCTTCATCTCCGGAGCCGAGCCAGCCCTGGAGGAGATCGGGATAAGCGCTACCCGGGGGATCGAGCTGGCAGCTCAGGGGCTGGTGGAAATCCTAGCCGGGCGCATGCTGACCAAAGATGAGCTGGGGGTCGAGCTCGCCAGGTGGATTGCACCTCACTTAAGCCGCTCGCAGCAGGCAACCTGGAAGGCGCCATCCTGGTACGCCTCCGGTCAGAGCCTGGGCGAATCGCTGGTGCGCTTCATCCTGCCGGTCCTGTCCCTGCAGGGCTTGTGCTGCCACACGGTCCGCAAGGGCTCCAAAGCATACGTATCGCTCACCAGCGAATGGCTCGGTCACATGCCCGCCCGAGTCGATACCCAGGCTGCGCGCGCCGGGCTGGTCAGGCGCTACCTGGGCTGCTATGGGCCGTCTACCCCGCGCCATCTGGCGGAATGGGCTGGCATCTCTCCCCTCCAGGCGGCGGGGTCCTGGAAGCTGGTGGAAGACGAGCTCGTGCCGGTCGGTCTGGGTGGGCAGGAAACCTGGCTCCTGCAGCAAGATGTCGAGGTATTCCTATCCCCACCGGAGGCGCAGGGCATCCGTTTCCTGCCCCCCCACGATCCCTTCCTCCAGCTGCGCGACCGGGGGACCTTCGTCCCCGATGTGACCTGGCAGCGCCGCATCTGGCGAGCAGCCGGCAGCCCGGGCGCCATCCTTGCGGATGGTCGCCTGGCAGGCACCTGGCGCGCCAGGGAAAAAGGGAGACGCATGGAAATGGTCATCGATTGGGTCTCTCCCGATCTCAGATCCCTTCAAAACCAGATCGAGGACGAGGCTGCCAGCCTGGCTGCGGCTCGTAAACTGGGAGCCGTCGATATCACCTATTCTGATAACGATTGACAAAGAACAGGCTATTCATTTACCCCTCGTGCCGGGTTGAAAGAGTATTCACTACAACCCTGTGATTAATCCTTTTGCTGATGTCACGCAGTTCACTGTTCTCTGATGACCGGATAGGGTTTTCGAGAGCAATGGATGTGTTAAAATCTCCCGCATGACATTCCGCATCGTCTTCATGGGATCGCCCGAGTTTGCCTTACCCAGCCTGCGAGCACTGGCGGCAGGCTATAACGTGGTCGGCGTGGTCACCCAGCCAGACCGTCCGGCAGGTCGAGGCCGCGCCCTGACCCCTCCGGCGGTCAAGGTGCTGGCACAGGAGCTGGTGCTGCCGGTTATCCAGCCCGAGCGTCTGAAAGAGCCGGCAGCCATGCAGCAGCTGCAGGAATGGGCGCCAGACGCGATCGTGGTGGCGGCTTTCGGGCAGATCCTGCGCCCGGCAGTGCTAAACATGCCGCCTTTCGGCTGCGTCAACGTGCATGCCTCGCTTCTGCCGCGCTGGCGCGGGGCAACCCCGGTGCAAGCCGCCATCCTGAACAACGATTCCCAAACGGGGGTGACGATCATGCGTATGGATCCCGGTGTGGATACCGGGCCTGTACTGGCTCAGCGCCTCATCCCCATCCTGCCTACGGATACGGGCGTCAGCCTGGGGGAACGCCTGGCCTCCCTGGGCGCAGATCTTCTGATGGACACACTGCCGGGCTATCTGCACGGCGAGATCACCCCTCGAGCACAGGATGAGCAGGGCGCTACGTATGCCCCAATGCTGAAGAAAGACGACGGGCGCCTGGATTTCTGCGAGACCTCCGAGGCGTTAGCGCGACGGGTGCGAGCCTTCAATCCCTGGCCCGGCGCGTACACCGCCTGGATTGGTCAAATCTTGAAGGTCCACCGTGCACACGCGGTGGGTGGTGCGTCGCTCGAGCCGGGCATGACGGCGGTACATGCCGGCTTGCCAGCCGTAGCCTGCAAGGAGGGCTGGCTGGTCCTGGATGAGGTCCAGCCCGCGGGAAAGCGCCCGATGAGCGGGGAGGTTTACCTGCACGGGGCGCGGGAGTGGGGCAGCCGCCCGGCAGGTTGAGCATGATCGATGACCTGGTAAGAAGGCGTCTGGAGATCTTCCCACTCAGCACACAGATCCGCGAGCAGGACGGGGGCAGTCAGCTGGAGATCGCCGGCTGCAGCCTGACGGCACTGGCGGAGGAGTACGGCACGCCGCTGTACTTGTTCGACTGCAGCACGCTGGATGCCTGTGTGCATGATTACCGGGAGGCATTGCGACGCTCCTATGCGGGCCAATCCGCAATTACTTACGCCGGAAAGGCTTACCTGTGTACAGCCCTGGTGCAGTGGGCGCAGCGCCATGAACTGTGGCTGGACTGCACCGGGGCAAACGAGATCGCCATCGCCCGGGCGGGTGGCGCGCCGCGCGAGCGCATCCTGGTGCACGGAGTTAACAAGAGCCAGGTCGATCTGCAGGCTGCCGTGGAGCATGCCATAGTCCTGGTGGTGGACAACCTGCCGGAGCTGAAGCACCTGATTGAGCTTGAAAAAGGGACTGCTGGCCCGTTCCCGGACCTGTGGCTGCGTCTGAGGCCGGGTCTGGCTGTGGATACCCATGCCTATACGCAGACCGGGCAGGAGGACAGCAAGTTTGGCATGGATTTACAGGATGCCGAACTTGCAGTAGAAACCTGCCCGGTGGAGGGGCTGCCGCTGACCGGGCTGCACTTCCACCTGGGCTCACATTTTCACGATCCCGCCCCGCTGGCGCCAGCTTTGGAGCAAACGCTGGATTTCTGCGTACACCTGCAAAGCCGGTTGGGCTGGCTTCCCCAGGTCTTATGCCCGGGTGGCGGGTGGAGCGTGGCTTATCACGAGGCTGACCTGCCGCTGGCGGGCGTGGAGCAGTACGTCGGCTTCATCGCCGGTCATATCCAGGCTGGATGTAATGCGAAGGGCCTGCCGCTGCCACAGCTGCAGCTCGAGCCTGGACGCAGCCTGGTGGCGCGTGCCGCGGTCTCCATCTACCGGCTGGGGACGGTGAAGCACACGCCCCACCGGCGCTGGCTGCTCCTGGATGGCGGAATAGCGGATAACATTCGCCCGGCGCTGTACGGGGCGCGCTACACAGCACTGCCGGTTGAAAAGCTCGAACGCCCATTTGCCGGAGGGGCCTGGATGGGTGGGCCGTACTGCGAGAGCGGGGATGTGCTCATCGAAGACCTGCCCATGCCCGAGATGCAGCCGGGCGAGCTCATCGCCGTGCCCGCCAGCGGAGCGTACCAGCTGAGCATGAGCAGCAATTACAATGGGGCGCTCAAGCCGGCGGTTATCTGGCTGGATGAGGGCCAGGCGCGCCTGATCCAGGCCCGGCAGGACCTCCAGGACCTGCTGCGGCGCGACCTGCCATTGACTTAAATCCAAACCGAGGCAACATATTTCCATTTCACTTACCGCCTAACCAACCCAATGTCATCGACCCTCAATCCCGACAATTACCACATCACCCTGCTGCGCCACGGCGAATCGGTCGGCAACTCCGAAGGCCGCGTGCAGGGGCAGGCGGATTATCCCCTGACGGAGACCGGGCGCCAACAGGCGCACTCCCTGGCAGAGCGCTGGCTGGCAGGCGGGCGCTCTTTCGATCACATCATCTCCAGCCCGTTGATTCGAGCCCGGGAGACTGCCGAAATCATCGCCGCCAGCCTGGATTTGCCGGTCGAGCTCGACCCGCTGTGGGTGGAGCGCAACTACGGCGTGCTCTCCGGTCTGCCGGTCGAGGAAGCATTCCAAAACGCGCGGCGTCCGCTGTACGCTCTCCCCTATCAGCCCGTTGGAGAGACCGGCGAAGGATTGTGGGAGCTGTACCTACGCGGCTGCCAGGCAGTCCAGCACCTGCTGCGCCACCCGGCTGGCCGCTGCCTGGTTGTTTCCCATGGCGGCATTCTCAACATGGCCTTATACGCCATGCTGGGCATCGCCCCACAGGCAGAACTTCGCGGGGCGCGCTTTCTCTTCCTGAACACAGCCTACGCCACGCTGACTTATTCGCCCGCCGACCATATCTGGAGGGTCATCGGGATAAACGAGCGCTCGCATTGGGAAGGCTATGATTGATGGGTGCTGATGATGACTGAGTCTACCCTTCCACCCCTGCGGGTGCTCTCCATCGGCGCCGGGGCGATCGGCACCTATATCGGCGGCAGCCTGGCATTGAACGGCAGCCGGGTGGTTTTCCTGGAACAGCCTCAAGTAGCGCAGGAGCTGCGCCAGCGCGGCCTGCGCCTGGAGATCGGTGGTTCGGTGCAGCGCATTTCTGAACCGTACGTGGCAGCCAGCCTGGCGGAGGCATCGGAGAGCGGCCCCTACGATATCGCCCTTTTCGCCCTGAAGGCCTATGACACTCTGGCAGGGGTCCAATCCTTAGCCTCCGGAAGGGATTCGCTGCCCCCCATCCTGTGCCTGCAGAACGGCGTGGAGAACGAGGTCATCCTGGAAGAGGCTTTCGGCAAGGGAAAAGTCATCCCTGGCACGCTGACCAGTGCAGTCGGGCGGCGAGCAGCCGGAGATATCGTCCTGGAGCGCAAGCGCGGCGCCGGCATCGCCGCCGGTCACCTGCTATCGGGCAGGCTGGTTGAGGCGTTCAATGCGGTTGGCTTGAATGCCCGGTTGTATCCGAAAGCAGCCGACATGAAATGGTCGAAGATGCTCACCAACCTGCTGGCGAACGCCACCTCCGCGATCCTGGATATGACCCCGGCAGAGGTGTTCGCCGACCGCGACCTGTACCGGCTGGAGGTGGAGCAGCTGCGAGAAGCGCTGCGGGTGATGGCGGCCCAGGGAATCCGGACAGTCAATCTTCCGGGCACTCCGGTACCGGCGCTGGCGTTTGCCGTGCACTGGCTGCCGCCGGGGATCTCCAGACCGCTGCTGGTCAAGGCCGTAGGCGGCGGGCGCGGCGGCAAGATGCCTTCCTTTCATATCGATCTGCACAGCGGGCGCGGGCGCAGCGAGGTGGATTACCTCAACGGGGCAGTGGTGCGCTTCGGGGAGAAGTCCGGCGTAAAAACGCCGGTCAACCGGCTGTTGAACCAAACGCTGCTCGACCTGACATTGGGTAAACTGCCCCTGGAGGCGTTCGCACGCCAGCCGAAGAAGCTGCTGGAGCGCTTGTAGTCACAGGTTTCGGCAGGACGATGCCGAAATGCTCCCACAAAGCCCGATGGTAATCCGCATCGTCCTCCAATGGGTACTCCTCTTTACCGCCGCCCGAGGTGATAATCAGCTTCATATCGCTCAATGTAACCCGACCCTGAGGGGTGACCCTGGAGCAGACTCGCCGCTGCGTGAACCAGGATTCCGGCGAAGTCTGGGTGTATTTGCAGGCCTCTAAGAAGTCAGCCATCTGGTAGGCTTGTAGACTAAACCTGAAATGCGGAATCCATTCGCCATCCAAATAATGCTGATAGATCAGATTTGTCCCGTCTTCGACGATGCGGTAGCGCCCTCGATCCTGGACTTGCTCGCCACGCTCGTCAATGCGGCTGGGTTCGTAGAGGGATACGGTGACATCCGTCAGCCAACGCTCTTCGAGATGGACCATGAGGGTCAGATGGCCAAACTCCATTCCAAATCCCCCAGCCTCATTTCTCATCCTGGCAGAGAGCCGGTCGACCTTGTATCCCAAGGCCTCCAACAGCGCAGCAAAAGCCCCGTTCAGCTCGAAGCAAAAACCTCCCCGGCGCTGTTTCACGATCTTATCGAAAAGACTCTCAGTGTCGATATTGATCCACCGTCCGGATGGGATATCCAGGTTCTCGAAAGGCACTGCTTCAATATGGGCCTTGTGCAAGGCTCGTAACGTCTGCAGTGTAGGATCTGTCGGACCGTGATAGTTGATGCGCTCTAAATATGCTCTTACGTCCATTGTCCGATGCCTCTTTACCTTCTCCGATAAAATTGCGATTGGCCGAAAGTATCTTTACAAAAAAGTCATGTAAAACCGGCCAATCACTTAAGCAAACCGCTAAAAATTTCATGGCGTTAATAAATATATTTGGCAGTTTGCAAATGCACATCAATTAAATAACATGATCGTTCTGGTCAGGTACCAAACGGCGCCCCTTCTCCTACCCCAAAATGTGATACTGTTTTGGGGAGTCGTAACATAACGTATCAACATCCCGCTGGATACGTCACAACCAGACTCTTCGCTCCGCGCTTAAGAAACTCTCCGTCACTGCGAGCCGGTCTTTGGCGAAGCAGTCTCGCCCTGGGACCATTGTCAAAGAGAGATGGCTTCGTCGCTGCGCGCCTCGCCATGACGTGTTTCTTTACGATAGAAATGCACTTGCGCTGTGGAGATACTCAGAGTGACAAAAGGAGATTGATCCGCAAGCTCCGAGCACCGAGAAGGATCCTATTTTAAAAAAGCGTTCGCCCGGTTGTTGCCGGGCGAACGCGAACAGGTTGCAAATCAAGCTATTTGACTACGCCGTAAAAGAGCGGCAGCGGCTCAACCGGGTCATCGCTCCAGGAGTGGGCTGCAAGCAGCGTGGTCCGGGCTTGCTCGAGCAGGTCTGCACTGTTGGCATGGACGGTAAACAGCGACTGGCCTTTCTCCACCCTATCTCCGACCTTGTGGTGGATGACGATGCCCACGGCGTGATCGATTTGATCCTCTTTCTTCGAGCGACCGGCTCCCAGCAGGACCGCCATCTCACCCACCATGCGGGCGTGGATGCCGCTGAGATAGCCAGAGCGCGGCGCAGGGATGCTCTCAATCAGGGGAGCGGTGGGGAACAGCTCAGGCTGATCGATGTAGCGCACATCCCCACCCTGGGAGGCAACCAGAGTCTTGAAGCGTTCTAAGCCGCGCCCATCCTGGATAGCCTCCAAAGCCAGCTGCTTACCGTGTTCTTCGCTGTCAGCCAATCCACCCAGGGCGAGCATATATCCGGCTACAGCCAGGCAATGCTCGCGGAAATCCTCCGGCCCGCCCCCCTGCAGCGTCTCCAGGGCCTCTTTGACTTCCAGGGCGTTGCCGACCGCATATCCCAGCGGCTGGTTCATGTCCGACAGCAAGGCTACCGCCTTGCGCCCCGCCAGGGTGGCGATGGAGACCATCAGCTCTGCCAGCTGGCGAGCCTCTTCCAGGTTTTCCATAAAAGCGCCCACACCCACTTTGACATCCAGGACAATGGCCTGGGCGCCGGCGGCGATCTTTTTCGACATAACCGAAGATGCGATCAGGGGGATCGATTGGACAGTTCCGGTCACATCCCGCAGGGCGTACAGCTTGCCATCCGCTGGCGCCAGGTCCGCGCTCTGTCCGGTCAGCACCAGACCGGTTGCGGCGAGCTGGTCCAAGAACTCTTGTGTGCTCAGGTCAGTGCGAAAGCCGGGGATGGATTCCATCTTATCCAGCGTGCCGCCGCTGAATCCCAGTCCGCGACCGGACATCTTCCCCACCGGCAGACCGCAGGAGGCGACCACCGGCTCGACCACCAGGGTGGTCTTATCACCGACCCCGCCGGTCGAATGCTTATCCACCGCCAGCGGAACCACGTGGCTCAGATCGAGCATCTCCCCTGAGTGGGCCATAGCCAGGGTAAGCGCGGTGGTCTCACGCGGCGTCATACCGTTCAATACGATCGCCATCGCCAGGGCTGACGCCTGGTAGTCAGGTATTTCACCGGTTGCATATGCCTGGACGAAGAATTCGATCTCTTCCTGGCTCAGCTCCTCGCTATCCCGCTTTTTGATAATGAGATCAACTGCACGCATCCTCTACCCTCGCACAATCCAATTTCGGCTCGATCCTTGGTCAGTCTCTTTGTGGTGTTCTCGCTAAAATAATGTATTTCCTTGTTTTGGGGATGAGCGCGGCTGCGCCGCACTCATCCCCCTAAAAGTATCAATGCCTGGCAAGAGAACAACTTAATGATAGAGGATTATAATCCATCAACAAAGGACAGTTCAAAAATGGACATGACCCTCAAGCCCTATACACTCTCCGAAGAGGAGAAAGCCACTCCGGTAATGATTTACACCGCGGACAGCCTGGTTGCGGGCGAAGTAGTGACCAAGAAAGTCATCCGTGTAAGCACCTGGCTGCGCACGCCGATGGTCCCGCAGTTCATCACTGTCTTTACGGCCCAGTTGATTGATTTAAGCAGCGCCAACCCCCGTACAATGAACTTTAGTGAGCTTTACCTGCCCACTTCCCAGGTGATCGCCCTCCACATGCGGCCTCCGGCAAGCGACCCGCTCGATTACGATCCGGCTGAGCCGTTGCGCAAGATGGCCCCGGTGACGGTCCTGGTAGGGCAATTCCGTATGGATGGCGCCATCCGCATGTCTACCCAGACAGATCTGGAGCGCTACCTGGATGTCACCAAAGAGACATTCACATCGCTATATGATATCGAGATCAGCGCTCTGAACCAGGCAGCGATGAAGCCTTTCCATGTGCCTTTCGCTCTACTGCGGCGGGATGAGGTCAGCTTCGCCCCACGCAGTGGATAATTGCCCACCGTCTAATTCTGCGGCGCGTGAAATCTTTAAGGATGGTCCACAAACTGGCGCTTCTCACACCTGCATTTTTCCTGTAAAATAAGATATCCAGCCACATATGGCGAGAAACTGATGAGACCACCCATATCTGGGGTTATCCTTTGTCGTCAGAAGCCGGGGGAATAATTAGTGCCGCATGGAGGGCATACCTCTCCTGCGGGGGCTGATTATCGCTGGCATCTGCTGCACAATGCCTGAGAGGCGCACGTGACAGATTACCGGGCAACGGATATCGAGGTACTCCAAAAACAGCTTGACGATCTGCGCAAGCGCCTGGGGATAGTCGAGGCTCACTATAAAGCCATCTCGGATAGTGAAAACATCTATATCGTCCGTTTGCTGCCGGATGGTGAAATTCAATTCGCCAACCAGGCATTCAATAATGTCGCCTTAGTGATGAGCAAATCGGAGCGAATAACGAACTTCTTAGATTACATCGGGCAGGCAAACGGATCAGATATTCGACCGCAGATCGATGCACTGACCACCGAGCAGCCCGAATTCAATTTCGGCCATACGAACCACGAAGACGATCATCAAATGCGCTGGCAGCAGTGGACATGCCGGGGTTACTTCGACAGCCAGGGAGTGCTGGTCGAAATCCAGGCTGTCGGGCATGATATCACCGCCCTAAAGCGGGCAGAGATGGTTGCAGAACAGCATAACCGCGAGCTGTCTGCCTTGCATACCGCCACGCGTGCCCTGCTCTCCACACTCAACTCAGAAACGCTGCTTGGGCAGATCCTGGACGCCGCCATTGGCGCTCTCCCAATTGCCCAAAAAGCCACCCTCCACCTGATCGCCAAGGACACGGGGCAGCTTGAGCTGCGCGCCAGCCGCGGGTACGCTGATCCACGGATCAAAAAGTTCTCTTACTCAGAGACCAGCGGTTACGTTGCCCGGGCAGTGCGCGAACGGCGTCCGCTGATCTACCGGGATGCCGCGGGCGAGATCCCCAATCCGCGCAAAGATCTGATCCCTGAGATGAACGCTATTCGCTCGGTGATCGTCGCCCCGCTGGTCTTAAAGGAGCGCATCTTGGGAGCGATCTCGCTCGAATCGCCCTCGGTGGGCGCCTTTACAGACTCAGACTTGCGTCTGCTGGTCAGTTTTGCAAGCACAGCCACAAACGCCATCCACAACTCCGAGCTGCATTCCGAAGCCCAGAAATCAGCCATTACCGACTCTCTCACCGGCCTGTACAACCGGCGAGGTTTCTTCGAGCTTGGGCAGCGCGAGATCGAGCGCAGCTTCCGCTTCAAACACCCGCTGACAGCGGTGATGATCGATGTCGATAATTTCAAGTACATCAACGACCATTACGGGCACGTGACTGGCGACCTTGTCCTGCGCAGTATCGCCGCCCGCTGCAGCAAGGGCCTTCGTAAAGTAGATATCCTTGGGCGCTACGGTGGGGATGAATTCATCCTGCTCCTGCCAGAGACACATGTGCGCATGGGAGGCCTGGTTGCAGAGCGCCTGCGGCGTAATGTATCCGAGACCAGGCTGTCGGTGGAGGAGCACCTGCTGCGGGTGAGCATCAGCCTGGGCGTCGCCGGTCTGACCACGGAAATCACCAATCTGGATATGCTGATCGGCCGCGCCGATGCCGCCATGTACGCTGCCAAGCAGGCCGGGCGCAACCGCATCATGCCTATGTAATCTCTGCGCCAGCGGCGACGATGGTTCAGGCCGCGTCAGCCTGCCCTACTCCCCCTCGGTCAGCAACTCCCTGGCTTTCGACCAGATTAGATCGAACATCTCCCGGGTCAGGCGCCCGGTCTGGGTGTTCTGCCGGCTGGGGTGGTAAGAAGCCAGCATCCACGGCAGGGACTCTCCCAGGCGGTAATTTGCGCCGTGGGCGAAATCCAGCCGTGGAATAGCAGCACCGCCCTGGCGCAGCAAGTGCAGGGTGTTATCGAAAGCGATCCGCCCCAGAGCGACGATGCCTTCGACACCTGTCAACAGCTTCATCTCCCGCTCAAGGTACGGCAGGCAGTTAGATATCTCCCCAGGGGAGGGTTTGTTGTCCGGAGGGGCACAGCGGCACACAGCCGATATGTATAACCCCTCCAGGGTCAGACTGTCATCGCGCGAGATGGCGAACGGCTGGCTGGCAAATCCAACCGCGTGCAGCGCTCGATAGAGGAATTCACCCGATCCATCCCCGGTGAACATGCGTCCGGTGCGGTTGGCGCCATGCGCTCCAGGCGCCAGACCGATCACCAGCAGGCGGGCATGCACATCCCCAAATCCAGGTACGGGTTTGCCCCAATACTCCCAATCCCTGTAGGCGCGGCGGCGCTCTCGCGCTACCTTCTCGCGCCACTCGACCAGGCGCGGGCACAACCTGCAGGCGACGATCTCAGTTTCCAGTTGTTCCCATACGTTCATAATATCAGCATCGCATCTCCGAAGGAGTAGAAGCGGTAGCCCTCCTGTTTGGCGATCTCGTATGCCCTCAGGATCATCTCACGCCTTGCAAATGCGCTCACCAGCATGATCAGGGTGGAGCGCGGCAGGTGGAAGTTGGTGACCAGGGCATCCACGACTTGAAAGCGGTAGCCTGGCAGGATGAACAAATCGGTGGGGCCTTCGTAAGCTGCAAGCGACTCGTCAGGAGCGGCGCGGCGTGCGGCGCTCTCCAGGGTGCGCACGCTGGTAGTGCCGACCGCGACCACTCGCCCACCGCGCCGGTGGGCGTCTCTGACAGCCTGGGCAGCTTCTGGAGGGACACGGCACCACTCGGTGTGGATTTTGTGGGTGCGCGGGTCGGCCTCGGTGACGGGAACGAAGGTGTCTAACCCGACGTGCAGTATCAGGCTGGTAAGCTCGATCCCGGCGTCCTGCAGCTCAGCCAGCAGCCGGGGCGTGAAGTGCAATCCTGCCGTCGGAGCGGCGGCCGAGCCGGGCTGGCGGGCATACACGGTCTGGTAGCGCTCGGGATCTTCCAATGCAGCGTGGATGTACGGCGGCAGAGGGACATGCCCTGCGGCTGCCAGGTAATCTTCCACGGGCCGGTCGAACTGCACCAGGCGCCGTGAGCTGCCCAGGTTGGTAATGATCTCCGCCGCAGGGCCTGATTCTACCTGCACTTTCACCCCAGGATTCAGCCCTTTGCCGCCCACCAGGGCCTCCCAGGTCAAAGCGGATTGGCGACGCAGCAGCAGGATCTCGGCTCTCCCCCCGCCTGGAATTTTACGCGCGTACAGGCGCGCCGGCAGCACGCGCGTCTCGTTGAGCACCAGCAGGTCGCCGGGTTTCAGGTAGCGCGGCAGATCGTAGAAATGGGCGTGCTCGATCTCTCCGGATTGGCGGTGCAGCACCTGTAGCCGTGACGAATCGCGCGGCTCCACCGGGGTCTGGGCGATGAATTCGGGAGGCAAATCGTAATCGTAGTCGCTGGTTTTCACTGGCGGCAGGCTTTACAGCGAAGCAGCCCGGTTTCCAATCTGGATGCTTCGAGCCGTGGGACTGCGATCCTGGGATGCAGATCAGCGGTTCAAGAAGCGGATAACGAGGTTCAGCACGACGGTCAGCACGATCGAGAGCAAGATGGAGGTTACCAGGGGGATCAGACAGGTGACATTTCCGCTCTGGATGCGAATATCCCCGGGTAATCGTCCCAACGGCAAGCCGGCGCGTCCCGCAAGGTACAGCAAGCCGCCGACCAGGAAGAATACCACTCCGGCGATCATCAGGAAACGCGCAATCGAGGCCATAGGATCAATCAAACAAACGCGGCTGTTCGTCAGCCGGGAACGCCAATTCGAGGTGCTCGTACGCCAGGCGGGTGGCGGTGCGCCCCTGGGGTGTGCGATCCAGGAAGCCGAGCTGCAGCAGGTAGGGCTCGACGACATCCATGATGGTATCCGGCTCTTCGCTGATCGAGGCGGCGATGGTGCTCAAGCCGACCGGCCCGCCGCTGTATTTCTCGATGATCGTACGCAGCACGCGGCGGTCGATGTCATCCAACCCGCGGTGGTCCACATCCATCAGATCCAGCGCCTGGTGAGCGACCTGGCGCGTGATCACCCCGTTGGCGCGCACCTCGGCATAGTCGCGCACACGGCGCAGCAAGCGCAGGGCGACGCGGGGAGTGCCGCGGCCGCGCAGGGCAATCTCATCCACGCCCTCCGGGTCGGTCTCGATGCCCAGCACGCGCGCTCCCCGGCTGATAATCTGGCGCAGGGCTTCCTGGTCGTAGTAATCCAACCGGTGCACCACACCGAAGCGCGCTCTCAGTGGAGCAGTCACCAACGCCAGGCGTGTGGTTGCCCCGATGACGGTGAAGTGCGGCAGCTTGAGGCGGATCGAACGCGCCGAAGGACCCTTCCCGATGATGATATCCAGGGCAAAATCCTCCATCGCCGGGTAGAGCACTTCCTCGATGACGCGCCCCAGGCGGTGGACCTCATCAATAAACAGCACATCGCCGGCGCGCAGGTTGGAGAGGATGGCTGCCAGATCGCCCGGGCGTTCGATCGCCGGCCCGGCAGTGATCTTGATATTGACACCCATCTCATTTGCCAGGATGTGCGCCAGGGTGGTTTTGCCCAGGCCCGGCGGCCCGTAGAAAAGCACGTGATCCAGCGGCTCGCTGCGCTGGCGGGCAGCGTCGATCAAGATCGCCAGGTTCTCTTTGACTCGTTCCTGACCGATCAGGTCTGCCAGGCGGCGCGGGCGCAGCGCCTGATCCATGTGGTCATCGGGTTGCGGCGCGGGGGTGATTAAGCGGTTGGGGGCATCATTCATAGGGAAAATTATAACTTGCAGATATAATTAACACAACCAAACTTAGGAGCCTGTAGATGCCAAACGTATACCCATCACCTCATCCCCTGGTAGCACATAAACTCAGCCTGCTGCGCGATAAAAACACCGAGCCCAAGAAGTTCCGCGAGCTGGTACGCGAGATTGCAGCCTTGATGGCGTACGAAGCCACCCTCGACCTAGCGTTGCAGCCCCTGTCTGTCGAAACGCCGCTCAGCCCGTTCCTGGGCGCTGAGCTACAGCAAAAAATCGGCCTGGTGCCCATCTTACGTGCCGGGCTGGGCATGGTAGAGGGCATATGGAACTTAATGCCCACTGCTGAGGTCTGGCACATCGGACTGTACCGGGATGAGCGCACGCTCAAACCGGTTGAATACTACAACAAGCTGCCCATTGAGCCAACCGTATCCGTGTGCCTTATCTTGGACCCCATGCTGGCTACCGGCGGATCGGCGGTTGCCACCGTAGACGTTCTCCAACGTTGGGGGGGTAAGAACATCAAGTTCGTCGGCATCATCGGAGCGCCGGAAGGCCTGGCGCTGATGGAAAAGCACCATCCAGAAGTACCGATCCATCTGGCAGCCATCGACGAGCGCCTGAACGAGCGCGGCTACATCCTGCCAGGGTTGGGTGATGCCGGGGACCGCCAGTTCGGGACGGGATAGAACTGGTTCGGATCCTATCGCTTAAGCGGCACTTAAGCCACCCATAATCAGATTAGATTGCCAGGCGTGCAGGCTGGTTGGTAGAATGGTTAAAACCACCCTGGGAGAGCGATCCTTCATGCGACGATTCCTGCTGTTATTCCTGGTTAATACCATCATTATCCCGTTTTGTGGAAACCCCGGTTTGAAGGCTACTCCACTGGCTTCGACTGTAAGCAGTGTGCCAGTGCAAACAGCTTCCCATAACCAATCCCTTGCCGGTCCCGAAATAACCGGCATAACCACCAACACCAACGTCGTCCCACGCTACGAACGCCTGGAGATCACGTTTCAGGTCAGCACCCTCGCCGGTAATCTGCAGATGCCGTACGATGAGAGCCCACCGGCAGGCATCCAACCCGGTCAGGGCATCTCAGTCGATGCACTCTTCACCCCGGACAACTGGCAGACCACGTACACCCAGCCAGCCTTCTATTACCAGGAATTTGACGACCAGGTGGTGAACGACCGCGAGTGGTTCTATCCTACCGGGAACTTCGCCTGGAAAGTGCGATTCTCTCCGCACCGCGCCGGGAGCTGGCAGTTCAAGATCCTTGCACGGGATGCAGGCGGCAGCAGCGAAAGCCCGGCACTGGCATTCGAGGTCAGCCCATCCAGCAGTAAAGGCTTTATCCGCGTCAGCCAGGACGACCCCCGCTATTTTGAATTCGAAGACGGCAGCTACTTCCCTGCCCTGGGCTACAACATGAATTTCGATCACGTCAGCTGGGATAATCCCGTGCTGGAAAACCAGGCGAACTTCCAATCCATATCCCAGAACGGCATTCAACTGGTGCGCATCTGGCTTTCGCAGTGGGGCATCTACGACGCTTCCTGGAATCCATGGAACGGCATCGATCCGCAGATGCACGGACAGTACATACCGTTCACCGAATTAGACATGCAGACTGCCTATCCGGGCAGCGATGTCTCGATGCGGATTGCTTCTTACTACAATCCGTGCATGTTCCTGGGCTTTATGAAAGCACCGCCAGCGGTGAAAGAGAACACCACCTACCGGGTGCGCATCCGCTACCTGACCGAAGACATGGGCGGACCACGCCTGGCGGGGCAGCCGTACGGCTTTGTCGCCAAGACCGGCGGCTGGCTGTGGGGAGATGGCAATGACTGCCAGGAGCCGGGCACTGGTACGGTGGTGACGGCTTACCAACCGGGCGACAGCAGCGGCTGGCAGATCCTGGAAGGCAGCCTGACGACCGGCAGCTCGAGTTTCTTGCCATTCTTCTACCTGGTGGTTGAGAATGTCACCTCCGGCACCGCTTACGTGGATTACGTCTGGATAGAGGAAGACCTGGGCAACGGGCAGTACGGCCCGAACATCGTGTCTGCCCCCTGGATGGCGCATCACCAGTATATGGAGCAGCGCAACTCCTACGCTTTCGACAAGGTGGTGGAGCTGGCGGGTGAATATGGCGTTTACCTCCGTCCGGTGATCATGGAGAAAAATTCCCACATATTTACACGCATTGACTTTGAAGGCAACCCGATCCCATATGATCCGGGTTGTAATGACCAGGATCCCGGCAACGACCCGGCTGAATGCCCGGGCAACGACTGGTTCTACGGGAACTGGCGCCAGATGACCAAGGTGCGCTGGCTGCAGCAGGCCTGGTGGCGCTACCTGCAGGCCCGCTGGGGGTACTCGACCAACATCCATTCGTGGGAGCTGCTCAATGAAGGCGATCCATGGAACGGGAGGCACTACACCCTGGCGGACGAGTTCGGCAAGTACATGCACCAGTTCGAGCCTGACAAGCACCTGGTCTCCACGTCTACCTGGCATTCTTTCCCCCGGGACGATTTCTGGGCTAATCCGGAGTTCCCGGATGTCGATTTTGCCGACCTGCACCGATACATCCCGGCAGACGATCCAAACTTCAATGATTCCGCCCAGGCGACATACGATCCCAGCATTACCTACGGCGCCCTGCAGCCCGGTGGAGCCGGTAAGCCCATCCTGCGCGGCGAGACCGGCTTTGTGGACAGCGGATCCGAACCGCCCACCGACATTCTGTTACAAGATACCGACGGCATCTGGCTGCACAACTTCATCTGGGCCGGCATCAACGCTGGGGGGATGATCGAGTCGTACTGGTATGAGAATATCCATATTTACCGCTATAACCAGGACGGCAGTCTTAACTTCGACCATCGCCCCCAGTATGGCATCTACTACAACTTCATCAAGGATATCCCGCTCAACAACGGAGAATACCAGGATGCCGCAGCTGATGTTTCTGACCCGGGACTGCGCACCTGGGGGCAGAAAGACGTGGTCAACGGGCGCCTCCACCTGTGGGTGCAGAACTCCGCCCATACCTGGCGGAACGTGGTCGATGGGGCACCAATCCAGCCCATTTCAGGCGAGGTCCAGGTTTCCGGATTCCAGCCCGGGATCAACCTGACCGTGGAGTGGTGGAACACCTATACCGGCAGCCTCATCCGCCGCAGCAGCGTGCAAAGCGACGCCACAGGTTCGCTCGATCTGGCAATTGACCAGCTGACCACGGATGTAGCCGTCAAGGTCTATCCACTGCTCAGGCTGGACAACAAGCTATTCCTTCCGCAGGTAACGATGTACCAGGTATCTACTCAGTAAAGATCCCTCGTCGTTCCGCTCCTAAGACTGACATCCATCGGAATCTAGCTTGACAGAGTACTTCGTGCCTTGGTGACTGGGTGGTTAGAAATACACTTACCATCAAGTCACCAGGACACCAAGAAAGGCTTTCTTAAACCCTTCGTGTCTTGCTGATTTCGTGGTGATATTTTCATTATAATAGGCTGATATCGCCGGACAAAGAACCGCTATGCCTGACAGCCAAGACCCTCCCTCACATCCCGGGCACGAACATGGCTCCGGCAGCGATCACCCCCATACGCACGGTGCGATCGATCCATCCCTGCTGAGTTCGGAGCGCGGCATCTGGGCGGTGAAGTGGTCGCTGGTCGGTTTGTTCCTGACCGCTGCCCTGCAGGTGGTCGTGGTCGCTTATACCGGCAGCGTTGCCCTGCTGGCGGATACCATCCATAACTTTGGAGATGCGCTGACCGCCATCCCGCTGTGGATCGCCTTTCTGCTCTCGCGCCGCCCTCCAAACCGGCGTTTCACCTATGGATACGGGCGCGCCGAAGACCTGGCAGGGCTGGCGGTGGTACTGATGATCTTGCTCAGCGCGGTCATCGCCGGGCGTGAATCGATCCTGCGCTTGTACGAGCCGCAGCAGGTCAGGAATCTATGGGCGGTGGCAGCCGCGGCGGTAATCGGCTTCCTGGGCAACGAGGCGGTAGCCATTTTCCGTTTGCGGGTCGGGCGGCAGATCGGCAGCGCAGCCCTGGTGGCGGATGGCTACCATGCCCGCGTGGATGGACTGACCAGCCTGGCAGTGCTGCTCGGCGCTGTAGGGGTCTGGCTGGGCTTCCCGCTGGCTGACCCGCTGGTGGGGCTGCTGATCACATTGGCAATCTTGCGCATCCTGTGGCAAGCGGGACGGGATGTGTTTCGCCGCCTGCTGGATGGAGTGGATCCAGAGGTGATCACTGAGATTGAGCATGCAGTGCAGCACCTGCCGCAGGTCAAGGGGATCAACGAGGTGCGGGTGCGCTGGCTGGGGCACCGCATGCATGCCGAGCTGAACGTCGCCGTAGACCCGGCACTGTCGATGCGCGCGGGACACGAGATCGCCGTGGAAGTCCAGCGCCAGCTCTTGCGCCACCTGGACTACCTCTCCAGCGCTACCATCCACGTCGATCCCGAAGATGCTCAGGGTGGAGAACATCATTAAAAGCAGGGGTGATGTGCTTCAGGGGTAATTGGGGGGTCAACTGCGTATGTCCAAACAGAGCTGTTACCAGGCAAGTCCGAAAAATCACGAACCCGACATAAAATAATAACAATCCAGTAATGCAAAAGAGGGGGATCGGTTGTATATTGAGATAGAGACCCCCTCACTTGCCCGATGTTTCAGGGGCATAGGGGATGTCTCCGACATATCATCTCGGGGAGGCGATCCATGAAAAAGCTAATCCTGTTCATCTCAATCCTGTCTTTATTGGTTGGATGGGATCCAGTTACAGCAGAATACGGGCGAGCCGGAAGGAGCAAGAGCCTTCTGGACAGCGGCACGTTGGATCCGCTCACTCAATTCGAGAACATGAATACATATCATTTGATTTCCGACGGAAGATATGTATACATCGATACCATGAGTTATACGAGCAGCTCCGGTTTTGAGCGGATAGTCCTGGATACGATCGACCCAGAGCATCCGATCCAGATTGCCTCGCTACCCGCTACATCGTATAATTCTTTCGCATTAGCTGTTGCCAATAACACTCTATACACGAGAAACGATTATGATGGAATCGCCATTTACGATGTCGCCGACCCCGCAAATCCAGGGTTGATCGGCCAATTCAAACCCGTTGAAACCATGGTCACTACCCAGATGGTGATTTCCGGCAGCCTTGCCTACATAGCGGATCATACTCTTGGATTGGCTGTACTGGATATCTCCGATCCTGCCTATCCAACTTTGTTGGGAACATATTTTGAGCTGTATTTAGATCAATTGACAGTCCAGGGCCCGTACGTCTATGCTCGCACCTACCCAGGCTTGAGCATTTATGACGTTTCGGACCCGGCGCAGATCATCCGGGTAGGCCGCTATGAGGACTCTTCACGTCCCGGGGCTAATTTGACGGTAAATGGCAGCTATGCATATCTGAATGGATCGATTGATCACTTCCCGGATCCACCCGAATACTTCGCCGACATCATCGATGTTTCCGATCCCGCTGATCCTGAACGGGTGGGTGAAGTGCCCGAGCTGGCTGGGCTAATCCGGCAGCTCGGCGCGAAAGACGGGATGCTCTACGCGGTACGCTGGGATGGCCTGGCGATCTTCAGCACCACAGATCCAGTATCTCCGCAGTTAGCTGGTGTGTTTCCATCCTACTGGGGATCGGGGATGGTGCCGTTGGGCGACCGGATGCATTATTTAGATTTCAATACGGGATTTTCTGTGCTGGATACGAGCGATCCAGCGCATCCTACACAAATGGGTTTCTATTCCTGGCCCCAATCAGCACGTTACCTGACCGCGGTGGGTACAACTGTTTATTCAGCGGATAATCAATCATCTTCCTTTCCAAACTATGATTACATATCGATCTTCAGGGTCATCGATGCGGCAGATCCGTTCGATGCACAGGTTCTTGGATATGTCATCCTGGATAGTATTGCCCTCGGCAAACCGTACGTGGATGGATCCTTTGTCTACGTCCCGACGGGTTGGGGCATGGAAATTATTGACGCTTCCGACCCGGCAAACATGCATGTTGTAGCGCCGCGCCCCAGCCCCAGTTTCACAACCGTGGTGGAAGTCCTGGACGGTATGGCATACTCAATCACCGAAGATCTTGGCGGCAGCGGCGGTTATTTCACAATAAACGATGTCAGCAATCCATTTTCTCCGACCTTGATGAGCCAATCTCTATACTTAGCGCCTGAAGACATGTCGATTGCCTCACAAGGAGAATATATCTATGCGTATGTCATCTCTAGCGGAAGCCTGATCGTCCTGGATGTGACGGATCCAGTCCATCCATTGGAAGTGTTTCGAGATACACCCGACATTGTTTATGGTTTACTTGATACCGAAAACCGGGGGGATCAAAAAATTGCCTATTTAGCTGGAACCAATTCTGATTTGAGTGGATTAGGTGTCATGGCTCTGGATGTCAGCAATCCGGCAAACCCTGTTTATTTGGGGACTTTTCTAAGGAGTGATATTCTAGGGGCAACCATTCTTGAAGCGAAAGACGGTTTTGTCTATTTCGCCATCGAAAGCGATTATACCGGCGGAGTGAACCTGGTGGACTTCACTGATCCAGCTCACCCCTATCAAATCGCCAGCGCCAACGCGGGTGGACTTCAGGATGCCAGCCTGGGTGATGAGTTCATCTACACTACCGTAGGTTATGGACCGATTACCGTATTCTCGATGAAGGACGATCTGACCGGACGGGTCACTGACCACAACTCCAATCCCATCGCCGAAGTCACCCTGACCCTCAGCACGGGCGCAGATACTCTGTCCGATGCAGATGGAGTATACCTATTCCCAGACCTCAGCTTTGGAGATTACGTGGTCACCCCTACCTTGAGTTCTTTCGTCTTTCACCCCTCTGAGCGGGAAGTCAATATCCCATCAGATCGAGGCGACCAGGATTTCATCATCCTACCCGCTCCGGTCAGCACGACACTGGAGCCCGGCACCACCACTACCCTGACCTACACCGACGTGCAGGGGATGCCGACCAGCTTCATCTTCCCAACGGGGCTGTTCTCGACCACCGCAACCGCCCTGGTCACACCCACCCTGGCATCTGGTTTCTTCGGCACCGATTTTGCCGGGCATGCCTTTGAGCTGGCGATCGATACCGGGCTGCCCACTGATCTGGAGGAGTATTTCAGCGTGCCGGTGTCGGTCACCATCCAGTACAGCCTGGAGGATACGGCAGTAATTACGGATACGGCACAGCTTGCGCTTTATCAATCCATTGGAACTTCCTGGATGGAGGCGGACACAAGCTGCATCCCTTCCGGAGCGATCTTCACCCAGGAACCGGGGGTTTTCAGGGGCGCCATCTGCCAGGAGGGCCTGTATGCGCTGCTCGGCCCGGCCTACAGCATCGCCCTGCCCATTGTATCATTCGGTAGTATTACCCAGTCCTGCGAGCCTCCCAACTGCAATCCACTACCGCCATTATCCAAACAGGAATGAGAGGCTATACAAAGAAGGCTGTATAATTGGGCGCATGCCCCTGCTCCCCTTTGAAGCCATCCAGGCCTACCGCACCCACACGTACCGCACCGCTCCTGGTCTCAGGTTGAAAGACCGTGACGAAGCCGTCGAGTTTGTTAATCAGCGCGGCTTCGCCTTATTTTGGCCGATCAAAGGCATTGAATATCCCAGCCTATGGACTGCGGTGGCTGGAGATCGACCGGTCGCCGACGAGCATGATGATCCGGGGCATATCACCTGGGAATGGAAGGACGCTTTGCTCGGCAGCCGGCAGTGGTATTATGCCAAGGTGCTGCGCAAAAAGTCCACCATGATCGCCATGCCGGTGGTGCCCTACTTCTATGCCCTCACCGAGAACTACGGCGCTCCTGAAGAGGATTACCTGACCCTGTACGAGCAAGGTCGCCTGACCCAGGAGGCCAAATGGATCTACGAAGCCCTGATCGAGCATGGCCCGCTCGATACAATCGCTCTGCGTAAAGCCGCCAGGCTGACCAGCAAGGACAGCGATTCGCGTTTCAATAAAGCCCTATCTGACCTGCAAGCTGATTTCAAGATCCTTCCCATCGCGGTTACAGACGCCGGCGCCTGGCACTATGCCTTTGCTTACGATATTACTGCCCGGCATTATCCGGAGATTATCGACCAAACCCGCTTCATCACCGAGCGGCAGGCTCAGGTGAAGCTGTCAGAGCTGTACTTCCGCTCGGTCGGGGCAGCCAGGCTGGGGGATCTGGGCAAGATGTTTGGCTGGCCAACAGACCAGGCCAGGGGTGCAATTGAGGCCTTGGTCCAGTCGAATACTCTCTGCCGGGGGGTGGAGGTCGAAAACCATCCCGGTGAATGGATTGCACTGGCAGAGTTATTCACGTCCTGAGGATCGAGGTTCCCGAGTACGGATGTCTTAATGATATTTGAGAGTTTAAAGGTAGTTGCACATGCGGATTGGAGCAAGTATGCGGCGAAGCGCCGGGTGGCAATAGCCGCAGTGGACCGGGATGGAAGCTACCACGCCTATGCGACGCAGGCCGTGACGGACCCTAACGCCCTGCTGAGAGACCTGAGTGTCCAGGCAGGTAATGCGGGAAGCGTCCTGGTCGGCTTCGATTTCCCGATCGGGCTGCCGCATACCTACGCCAAACTGGTCGGGATCGAGCGTTTCCTGCTGGCGCTGGACGAGTTCGGAGGCACAGAGTGGCCCGATTTTTATCACGTCGCGGCAACCATCGAAGAAATCTATCTCAAGCGCCCATTTTATCCGGACTCACCCGGCGGTAGGCGCCGCCAGCACCTGAGCAGCCGGCTAGGGATCAGCTTCGACGGTCTGTATCGCCAATGCGAAAAGGCGCATCCCGGCAGAAATGCCGCCTGCCCGCTGTTCTGGACCCTGGGAGGGCAGCAGGTGGGTAAAGCCGCCATCAGCGGATGGCAGGAAGTACTTGCCTCCGGATTGAAATCTAAGACAGTCGATATCTGGCCCTTCTCCGGAAGGCTGGCAGAACTGCTCAAGCCGGGCAGGCTGGTAGCAGTGGAAACCTATCCGGCTGAGTTCTATGGTCCGTTGGGGATAAGATCCCCCCAAAGGCGCTTCAGCAAGCGGGACCCATCCGACAGGCGGGAGTCATCTTCCGCGCTGTTAGCAGCTGCGGAGAAATCCCGGATCACCCTCGAACCTTCTCTGAGAGAGGAGATCGAAGGCGGATTCGGCGTGTTTACCGATGGCGATGACCGGTTCGACGCCTTGACCGGTCTGTTCGGGATGGTCCAGACCCTGTCCGGCTGGGATGATGGACAGGAGGCCCTGACGGAGGAGTTGCGCCATATCGAGGGCTGGATATTTGGACAACGGATTCTCCCACCACCTATTCTTACGGAGACAGGATCATGAGCGCTGAGGCAGGTAAGACCGCTTTGATCACCGGCGCTTCGAGCGGCATCGGCGCGGCCTTCGCGCGCCAGTTGGCCATGCAAGGCTATGGACTGATCCTGGTCGCCCGGCGCGGTGATCGCCTGCTGGAGCTGGCCGGCAAGCTGGCGAACAACGCTGTCCCCATAAAGACATTGACCGCCGATTTGACTGTAGATGCCGACCTGCAGCAGGTAGAGGCTCTCATCGCCAGCAGTGAGGCATTGGACCTTTTGGTGAACAATGCCGGATTCT
>Ga0105100_10000294_pt1 | contig 29169 bp, 31 predicted proteins | sample PPLLak12cMay2015_2_FD_87033 | JGI IMG/M metagenome (GOLD analysis project Ga0105100, IMG submission 87033) | Freshwater sediment microbial communities from Prairie Pothole Lake near Jamestown, North Dakota, USA - PPLs Lake P8 Core (1) Depth... | ecosystem: Environmental > Aquatic > Freshwater >... | reverse complement strand
CTTGTTTTGGCCATGATGCTGTGGGGAAGTTCGTTCATTGCCATGAAACTGGCGGTTTCCGTCCATGATCCGGTTTGGGTCATTTTTGGAAGGATGACCGTTGCGTCACTCATCTTTCTCCTCTGTAGTAAAAGATTTAAGGGGGTTAGAGTTCGCCAGGGGGATTGGGGCTGGCTGGCGCTCATGGCCTTTTGCGAACCGTGTCTGTATTTTCTGTTCGAGACCCATGCCCTGAAGTGGACGTCCGCGTCGGAAGCAGCCATGGTCACGGCGCTGCTTCCCTTGATGACCGTCGCAGCCGCTCGATGCGTGCTGAAGGAAAAAATCACCTTCAGAGCTTTCTCGGGAATCGTGGTCGCGCTGGTGGGGGTGGTGGCGCTGACTCTTTCGGGCCGGGCTACGGAAAGCGCCCCCAATCCGCTGCTTGGGAGCTCTCTCGAATTCATGGCCATGGTGTGTGCGACCGGCTATACCCTTTCGGTGAGGCATCTGAGTGCTCACTATTCGGCATTTTTCCTGACGGCCGTCCAGGCCTTCGTGGGAAGCCTCTTCTTCCTGCCTGCGATCTTCCTGCCCGGGACTGAGTGGGCCCAGGATTTCGTTTGGAGGGACTGGCTGCCCATTCTCTATTTGGGGTCGCTGGTCAACGTTCTCGCTTACTTTCTGTACAATCACGGGCTGAGCCGAATTCCTGCTTCCCAGGTGTCTCCTTATGTGAACCTCATTCCGGTCTTCTCAATGCTCATGGGATGGATTCTGCTCGGAGAACAGCTCACCGTTCACCAGTACCTGGCCGCCGGTCTGGTGTTTGGGGGGGCTGTCGCCGGACACGAGCGACGGGCTTGATGATGTCGGCCGGCGCAGGGAGCTGCACCTGAGCGATGGAACGAGATAGCGTCAGCGTCGTCATTCCCACGTACAATCGCCGTGATTGGGTGCGGGAAGCCATTGAGTCCGTTCTCGTGCAGAGCGAGCCTCCCTTTGAGTTGATCGTGGTGGACGATGGCTCGGAGGACGACACGGCTTTGGCTGTGCGTGGCTTTGGTGAGAGGGTGCGCTACGAGAGGATGGCTCGCCGAGGTGTGAGCGCTGCACGGAATGTGGGCGTGAGGGTGAGCCGGGGGAGGTGGATTGCATTTCTTGACTCCGATGACCTGTGGCTTCCCGAGAAACTGGCTATCCAAATGGATTTTCTCGGGGATCATCCACAATATCGGATTTGTCAGACGGAAGAGGTATGGTTTCGGTATGGTCGCAGGGTCAATCCGAAGAAGGTCCATGAGAAACCCGAAGGGCATTGCTTTGAGCGATTGCTGGAACGCTGCCTGGTGAGCCCATCCGCCGTCCTTCTGAGTCGGGGGCTTCTGGACGAAGTGGGGGGGTTTGATGAAGAGATGCCGGCATGTGAAGATTATGACCTCTGGCTGAGGATAGGGTGTCGGTATCCTCTCGGTTTGATCCGCGATCCGCTGGTGATCAAGCGCGGTGGTCATGAGGATCAGCTTTCGAGATCGATTCCGGGCCTCGACCGTTGGCGCATCAGGGCTCTCGAAAAGATCCTTCGATCGGGTCGGCTGACGGCTGCCCAGGCCCGTCAGGCTCTGAGCGTCCTTGCCGAGAAATGCAGGGTATATGCGGGGGGATGCATCAAGCGGGGGAAGCTTGACGAGGCGCAGCATTTCGCTTCACTTGCCGGTCGTGTGATTCAGGCGACAAAACGCTGATCCTCTCAAAAGCAGCCTTCGTCGGTCGGGGAGATTTCTGCTGTTCATTTCCTCATGGAGGGGGCGGGGAGCTTTAGAACCGCCCGGAGGCATTCGATCCTCGCTGGTTCGAGGGATCTTGCCTGGAGTGACCGAAAGACATAGAATCTAAGGCTGGAGGTGGTGCTGCAGCGAAATCGGGAAGCGGAAAGCGTTGCCGGAGACTTTGACCGGGCGCTGTGTTTGTGACGGGACGGCATGACAGGGTCGGCCTGAGACTTGCGGCGAAGGGCGGTCGCTCCGAACTGAGCGGCAGGCATAAAGGTCTTAGTCGATGGGGCGGTGTTATTATAAAATATTGGGGGTTTCCTTCAAGGCCACGGAGGATGAGATCCGGCGGTCCTTTCGGCTTCTGGCTCTGCGATACCACCCGGACCGGAATCCGGATAGCCCTGAAGCCTCAGAGCGGTTTCGCGAGGCAATGGTGGCCTACGAGACTCTCGTCGACAGATCCCGGCGCTACCTTTACGACAGAAGGCGAGGGTTTGTTCGTGCCACGGCCGGGCGCTCCGCGCGTTGGACTGCGGACGCGGACCAGAGTGGATCGTCAGCATCGCACGAGGATATTCTGGAAGAGCTTTTCGGTGTTCGGCCGGGCGCTCGATCAGAAGTCGGCTTTCGCTATGACTTGCGGTTCGACCTGCAAGTGCGTCGATCAGTATTGAGAGATGGTGGACTTGAGGAAATTTCGTTTGCCAGAGCACTCTGCTGTCCCGACTGCAACGGATCCCGGCGCCTGCCGAGGTCATTTTTTTGCCGGGTCTGCGGAGGAGCGGGTCAAGTCGAGGAGCAGTGCTGCATCAAGGTCTCGATTCCAGCAGGCCTGGAGGACGGAAGCAGGCTGCGGATGCAGGGCCTGGGCGATTGCATGAAGCACGGACTGGTGCCGGGAGACCTGGTCGTTGTACTCCATGCTGCCGATTGAGAGGAGCAGGGGGGACGGGAAGGTCAGGGTGAGTGACGTGGAACGGCGAGGAAGAGGAAGGCGATCGAGTGGAAGATGAAAGGCAGGCTGCCCTCACGCATGTTGACGATCAGGGCCGGTTGACGATGGTGGATGTCACGGACAAGAACGTGACCCACAGGGAGGCCGAGGCTGAGGCCACGGTATATCTCAGAAAGGAAACCCTCGAGCGCATAGAGAACCGGGACCTTCCCAAGGGGAATGTCTATGAAGTGGCTCGCATCGCTGGGATCCTGGCTGCCAAGAAGACATGGGAGCTCATTCCCCTGTGCCACCCTCTCCAGGTCACCGGGGTGCAGATCGATTTTCATCCGGATCTGCTGACGAATACCATTCGGATCGTATGTCGGGTCAGGACCAGTGATCGTACGGGTGTTGAAATGGAGGCGCTGACGGCCGTGAGCGTGGCGGCTCTGACCATTTATGATATGTGCAAAGCGGTGGACCGTGAAGTGCGCATCGGTGACATTCAGTTGAATTCCAAGTCGGGGGGAAAGAGTGGTTCCTTCATGCGGAAGCAGTGATGCTATTTCGCTTTACTCTGTGCCTCACCTGTGTTAAGCGACAACGCTTGACCAACGAGCTACGGGGGGATGTGCTGATGGATGAGAACATGCAAGAGTACTTCAAGGACATTTTGCTGAAGCGCTTGGAAGAGCTCATTGACGAGGCAGAGAAGACGGTTGCCGGCATGACGGACACCGAAGAGACTTTTCCCGACCCAACGGACCGTGCCACCCTCGAATCGGACCGCAACTTCATGCTGCGCATACGCGACCGGGAGCGAAAGCTCATCGTGAAGATTCGTGAAGCCCTGGAACGAATCGAAGATGGAAACTTTGGCGTGTGTGAGCTGTGCGGGGACGATATCGGCATCGATCGACTGAAGGCGAGGCCGGTGACGACGCACTGCATAGAATGCAAGCGCAGAGAAGAGGCGAGTGAGAAAGCCCGCGGGACTTAAAGGGGGTCTTTGGCTTGTCCTCGAAGGGTATCAAATGCCTTCCACTCGCTCCACATCTCCAGCCCAGATAACTCGTTCAATACCGTCGTGCTGAAGGAGCCTCAGTGCTCCTTCAGATGAAAACCCGACGACTTGCCCCGTGATGGCGCCGTCGTTGCACTGCAGCGTGACGGTCTTATTGAGAATCCACGAAGTCGATTCCCACTCCCGGGAAAAGGATTCAAACCCACCTTTGATCCATTCCTTGTAATCCATTTCCAATGCATCCAGAAAAAAAGCCAATAATTCCAGACGGTTCAAATTGTATCCGAGCTCCATGGCGAGGGAGGTGGCCGGGTATCGAAAAGGGCCTTCGAGATCTTCTGCAGGATGATTCACGTTGATGCCGATCCCCAGGACCAGGAAGTGCACCTGATCCGGGTCTGATTTGGCTTCCGTCAGGATTCCCGCAACCTTCCTCCCTTGTATCAGGACATCGTTGGGCCATTTGGTGCTGGCCTGCAATCCCCACTGGCTGCGGATCAACCGGGTCAGGCTGAGTGCTGCGACCATGGTGGCCTGGGGCGCGCGTTCGAAGGGGAACGGCCCCCGCAGGATGAGTGAAAGATACAGTCCGTGGCGCGGTGCCGAAGCCCAGGGCCTCTGGAGTCTTCCGCGGCCGTGGGTCTGCTCCTCGGCGACCACCAGAGTTCCGTGAGGCGAATCTCGAAGGGCGAGGGCCATCGCCTGGTCGTTGGTCGAGGTGGTGCGCTCCAGATGATGGTACACGCGACCGATGTGGTCGGTATGGAGCAGCGGGAGGAGCGCTTCGGGGAGAAGGATGTCCGGGGTGTCGAGGAGTCGGTAGCCGAGCTTGGGGTGGGTGTCGATGTTGTACCCCCGCGCCCTGAGGGCCTGAATGTGCTTCCAGACACTCGTTCGGGAGATGCCGAGAGCCGAGGCGAGAAGACTTCCTGAAACGTGAGCGCCGGCGCTGTCCTTCAGGGCTTGGAGCACCTGGAGGCCGGTCCGTGAGGAGCGCAGGGGCAGTGAATCGCCGGGGTCGGTGCTGGCGTCGGACGGGGGGGAGGGAATGGCTTGGTCAGGGGACATTCTCAAGGGCTCCTTCACGCTAAGTTGTGGGCGAGTATCGCTCCTGTGGCCAGCAGTGCGGCTTCGGTGACTTCGTTGACGGCGCCGAGGACGTCGCCCGTGATGCCCCCCAGCATCCGATGGGCGAGGCGTTTCATCGCGAATGCAATGAGCGCGGCCGTTGCCAGGAGTGCAGGGCCATGAACGATGGAAACGGGCAGGGAGACGGCTGCGGCGATCAGGGTGGCTCGAAGGAGGTCACCCGACGTCATGTGTGTGAGGAACGACTGGCCCAGGCCGCCCTCCTTGCGGGCGTAGACGCTGCCGTGGGCCGCGAGAACCATGGCATAGCGGGAGAGAGTCGGGGACAGGAGGATTGCCGGCCAGGCGTGGAGCGAAAGCAGGGTGAAGAAGGATGTGGCCTTGAGCAGGAGGACGAGGCATAGAGCTGCGGCCCCAAAGGAACCGGTGCAGCTGTCTTTCATGATTTCAAGTCTTCGCTGGACGGTGTAACCCCCCCAAAGCCCATCGGCGAGATCGGCCAGACCGTCGAGGTGGAGGAATCGGGTCATGACAGCCAGGAAGAGGGTCAGGAGGGCGGCAAGGATGGCAGGTGGAAAGAAGGGGAAGAGAGAATAAGCTCCGAGTGCACAAAGAGACCCCAGGGCCGCACCCACCAGAGGGTAGGCCGAAAAGCTGGCAGCCAGGTCCCTGGGAGAGGGTGCATCATTGCGGTTCCCCGGGACGGGGAGGATGGTGAGGAAGCTGAAAGCCAGGGCGGTGGATTTGAACATGATGGTGCACGCATCCGGGTGAAAAGGGTCGAGTTATGGGGGGGCGTCGCCGGGAAGCCCTGAAAGCGCGGCCGCCAGGGACACGTGGGAAAGGCTGAAGGCCGACTTCATTTCAGGTGTACCGGGAGGCCCGCCACGACGAGAGTGACTCGAGGACAGACCTCGGCGAGTCTCTGATTGGCGAATCCCGCCAGATCCCTGAAGCGCCTGGCGAGGGCATTGTCCGGAACAATGCCGCTTCCCACCTCGTTGCTCACCAGAACCAGGGGGTAGGCCGTGCGTTGGACGAGGCCGCAAAGGGCCTGGATATGAGATTCGGGCGAGGTGCTCCCTTCCGAGAGGAGGAGGTTGCTCATCCAGATCGTGAGGCAGTCGACGAGAACGGGCTTCTGTTCGGACTGCAGCCGGTCGAGGAGACTCACGAGGCGGATGGGGCATTCGATGGTCGTCCAGTGGGAGCCCCTGCGCTCTCGATGGAGATCGACGCGGTGCTGCATTTCATTGTCCAGGATCTGGGCTGTGGCAACGTAGATATAGGGCCCGTCATGCATGAAGATGAGAGCTTCGGCCTGGCGGCTCTTGCCGCTTCGGGCGCCTCCCAGGACCAGATGTGGAAAGTGAGGGGCATGTGGATCGTGAGCCACCGGATTCAGGCCTCCTGGAGCAGAAGAGGAGCGAGGTGATCCCGGATGAGCTTGTCGACGAGATGCGGCAGGGGCTCGCGAACGGTGCCGACCACGACCACGGGTTCCTGGGTGAGGGGGAGCAGGAGCTTGAGGGCTGGCGACGCACCGATGGCCTGAACCATGGCGGGGGTGACTTCCCCCATCATGGCATGAGCCACCATGATGGAGATGGGACCCGCGATGACGGCCACCTGTCCCGCGCAGTGGCGGATGGCGTTTTCCCCGGTGGCCCCCCGGTTTGCGCCGGATTTCATCATCTGTGCGGTGGCGATGGCATTGGTGCCGAGGGCCCAGACTTCGATTTTTTCTCCATAGGCTTCCTTGAGCTTCTTGATGATCGTGGTTCCGATGCCTCCGCCCTGCCCGTCGATGACTGCCAGTCGCATGTGGATTCCTTATTCAATGGGTTCGTCGATTCCGAAGGTCCGAATCAGCCGGTCAAGCTCATCGTCGGAGCTGAAGGGGATGGTGAGGGTGCCGCGTTTGCCTCGGCGCTTGAGAAGGACCGGGGCCTGGAAATGCTTCTGGAGGCGATCCTGGAGGCGGAGCCAGTGGGGCGGCTGGGGAGGTGGGGTGGAGGGAGCAGCCTCCCGGCGACGCGAGACGAGGTCCTCCGTCTGGCGCACCGACAGATGCTTCTGCAGGATGAGGTCGCGAATCTGCCTCATGCGCTCGGGGCCGGTCAGGGCGAGCAGAGCCCTGGCGTGCCCCATGGTGAGGGAGCCGTTGAGGACGTCATGCTGGATATCGGTGGGGAGCTGGAGAAGGCGAAGCAGATTGGATACGGTTGCACGGTTCTTGCCCACCCGTTTGGCGATTTCATCCTGAGTGAGCTGAAACTCATCCTGGAGTCGCTGATAGGCGAGGGCTTCCTCGATGCAATTGAGGTCCCTGCGCTGGATGTTTTCGATGAGTGCCAGCTCGAGCACTTCAGCGGGTGTGGAGTCTCTCAGGAGGACCGGGACCTCCGCAAGTCCGGCCAGGCGGGCCGCCTGCCATCTCCGCTCACCCGCGAGGATCTGGTACTGATCGGGCGTCTCGGTGCGGGTGGCCAGAATGGGCTGGATGACGCCCTTCTCGCGGACGGAGGCGATGAGGTCATCCAGATGAGCGTCCTGGACGACCTGGCGAGGCTGGTAAGGGTTGGGCACCAGGCGGTGTACGGGACAGTAGAAGAGCTGGATGTCCTCTCGCTTGAGCCATTCGCTGGATGCCAGGAGATCCTGGAGTCCGCGACCGAGACCTCGTTTCTTGTCGATCATGTCAGCTGACACCTCCTGCCAGGAGCTCGCGGGAAAGTTGCACGTAAGTCTTGGCGCCCGCGCAGCCGGCGTCGTAGAGGAGGGCGGGCAGCCCGTAGCTTGGAGACTCACTCAACCGGACGTTGCGCGGAATGATGGTTTCGAAGACCCGGTAGCCAAGGTGGTTGCGGATTTCATTGGCCACCTGGTGGGAGAGGTTGTTGCGCCGATCGAACATGGTGAGCACGATCCCCTCGACGGTGAGGTAGGGGTTGAAGCGGAGCCGGATCTTGCGGATGGTGTCCAGGAGGAGGGTGAGCCCCTCCATGGCGTAGTACTCACATTGAAGGGGGATGACGACGCCTTCGGCGGCGGTGAGGCCGTTCACGGTCAGGAGCCCGAGAGAGGGGGGGCAGTCGAGGATGACGAAAGCGTACCTGTCCTTGATGGCCGAGAGCCTTCTGAGGAGGATGGTCTCGGCGTGGTCGTAGGAGAGGAGCTCGATCTCCGCGGCTGCGAGGCCGGAATGGGAGGGCAGGAGGGCCAGGTCGAGCTTCGGGGCAAGGGGCTGAACGATGGGGCTGGGAGCCGAAGCGTCCGTGAGAAAGGTGTGAAAGGATGGCGACCGGGAGTTGATGCGGACACCGAGACCGCTGGAAGCGTTTCCCTGGGGATCGCAGTCGATGAGGAGGACCTGCTTTCCGAGATGGGAGAGGCTGGCAGCGAGGTTGATGGCCGTCGTGGTTTTGCCGACCCCCCCCTTCTGATTTGCGATGGCGATGACTCGTGACATGCATTCCTTCCCGGGCCTGAGCTCGTAGGGGTGAGTGTTCCACGTGGAACATTCCGCGCCGTCCCATCGTGGCGCCTTTCATGGATGGGGGACCACCAGACTCCAGGCCGTGAAAAACTCGTGATAGCGGATGATGAACCGCTCCCCGTCCACAGTCTGGACCCGAAAGTAACGCATGGGGAGCCTCGTCGAGTCCGGGCGGCCCTCGACCCATCGATCCAAAACCCTGGCCACTGTGTACCACTTCTCCCGCCAGAGGAACGCCTCGGGTTCCTGACCTCCCCGGTATTCGTCGCGGGATCGCACCTCTATGGATTCGAGTCGCATGAAGCCGCTCACTCCGATGGGCCAGCCCCCCCCGGCCGCCTCCCTGATGAAGGAGGGTCCGTCCGGTGCCATTGCAGGTTCGCTCGAAAGACTTACAATTATATAGAGCATCCCCAACAATTGAAATTGCTTTTTGCATGCGAATCTTCACCGGCGTCTTGGACCGTTGCGTCTCATTTCTGGTGCCACTGCGGGAGCAGTCCCAAAAAACGTATGCGGTGGGGAGCGAGATCCATGGGAAAGGATTGAGGAGATGGAGCGAAAAGCGCTCTTAATTATTGATATGCTTAATGATTTTATGGATCCACGGGGGGCTCTTTACTGTGGAGACAAGGGACGCGGGATCATACCGGTCATCCAGTCACTCGTCCATCAGTTCACCCGCGATGGACATCCGGTGATCTCCCTGAGGGACGCTCACCGCCCCGATGATCTGGAGTTTGACCGATACCCGGCCCACGCGGTCAGCGGGACCTGGGGCTCCGAGATCATCCCCGAGCTCGCTCCTCCCCCGGGCTGCCGCGTCATTGACAAGACCCGTTACAGCGCCTTTTACGGCACTGAGCTGGAGGATGTCCTCGCCGAATGCCGGCCGGAGGAAGTGTGGGTCACGGGAGTCGTCACCTCCATCTGCATCATGGATACCGCGGGGGACCTCGTCAACCGCGACTACCACGTCATCATCCCGGTTGACGCCGTGGCGGATTTCGATCCAGAATTCGAAGATTTCGCTTTGCGGCGCATGGAGCGCGTTTACAAGGCGAAAATCGTCCGGGCGCCCCTGGCCGAAGCGGAAGCGACCGTGTTGGGCTGAGGGACGTCCTGCACTCCGATCAGACCGGGAGGATTGAAATGAACCCATGGAGCCAGTTCGCTCCCGAGCTCGTCACCGATCTCTATGAGCTCACCATGGCGGCGTCCTACCTGCGCGAGGACATGTTCGGCGACGCGACCTTCAGTCTGTTCATCCGCGCCTATCCCCCCGGGCGTTCCTACTTCGTGGCGGCAGGGCTGGAGCATTTCATCGACCTGGTCACGGCGTTCCGGTTTGAGGGCGATTCCCTTCAGTTCCTCGCGTCAACGGGGAAATTCACTACGGATTTTATCGAGTTTCTCGCAACGCTGCGGTTCACGGGATCCATCCGGGCTCTTCCGGAAGGGAGGATCTTCTTCGCCGATGAGCCTCTGCTCGAGGTGACGGCGCCCATCATCGAGGCGCAGATCGTCGAGACCCTTGCCATCAACGTCCTGCAGCTCGAGTCGCTCATCGCCAGCAAGGCAGCTCGAATCGTCCATGCCGCCCACGGCCGGAGCGTCATCGATTTTTCCCTGCGACGCACCCACGGCGTCGACGCGGGACTCAAAGCGGCGCGGGCCAGCTACCTCGCGGGTTTTACCGGAACGAGCAATGTTCTGGCAGGCAAGATCTACGGAATTCCCATCTTCGGCACCATGGCCCATTCGTACGTCACCAGCTTCGAGCACGAGCTGGAATCCTTCAGGGCCTTTGCCCGGGCTTTTCCCGACAGTACGGTCCTGCTCATCGACACGTACGACACCCTGAAGGGCGCACTCAAAGCCGTGCAGGTGGCCCGGGAGATGGCAGCCGAGGGCAAGGCGCTTCGAGGGGTTCGGCTGGACAGCGGGGACCTGGCGACCCTGAGCAGGGGTGTGCGGAGGATCCTCGACGATGCGGGGCTGAATCATGTGGAAATCCTGGCCAGCGGAAGTCTCGACGAGCTCAAGATCCAGGATCTCCGGGATGCGGGCGCGGCCATCGATGCGTATGCCGTGGGCACTCACATGGGCGTGTCGGCGGACGCCCCCTATTTCGACATCGCCTACAAGCTCGTGGAATATGAAGATCGTCCCGTGCTCAAATTGAGCAGCGGCAAGCGGACCTGGGTGGGTCGCAAGCAGGTGTTTCGCCACTATGATGACCAGGGGAAAATGCTGGAAGACCATTTGTGTCTGGCCGACGAGGAGCACCCGGGTGGAGAAGGGCTTCTCGAGGAGGTCGTGAGGAAGGGGAAGCGGGTGAAGCCGGCGGCTCCCCTCCAGGCGATTCGCCAGCGTGTCGAAGGCGATTTCCAGCGCCTCCCCGAGGCATGCAAGCATCTTCGTGAACCCCAAAGGTACCCTGTCCGTATCAGCCCGTCGCTTCAGGATCTCGAAGAGCAGACCACCCGCAAGGTCAGGCGGGAGGAGCTGGGATAGCTGCGCTCATGCCTCACGTTTCCAGAGGAGCAGGTATCGAACCTTCTCGAGGGAGGGGACCTGGTAAGGAAGACACCCCTGGAGGGCCAGACCGGCCTTCTGCGCATCGCCATCGAACTGCTCAGCGATGGACCGTCCCTGGACGCCCGCCCAGAAGGCGAAGCTTCCGCCGGGTTTGAGGAGGCGTGCAGCCAGGTGTTCGAGGTGCTGGGCTTCGAGTCGAACCGCCCGCATGGTGATCGCATCCCAGCGGGGAGTGAGCCCCCGGCTCACGTCCAGAGAGATCTCCTCCCAGCGGGAGGGCATGACCTCCATGTCCTGCAGGTTCAGGCGGGACAGCAGCACCCGCAGGAAGCTGATCTTCTTCCGATGGGATTCCACGAGGGTCATGTGGACCTCGGGAGCCAGAATCTTGAGGACCACCCCTGGGAATCCGGCACCGCTTCCGACGTCCAGGACCCTCCCTTTCCCCGGAAGCCACCGGCCGGGAATGAGTGAATCGAGGACGTGGCGGGCCAGGATGTCCGCCGGGTCGGTGATTCGGGTGAGGTTGATGGTGCGGTTCCACTCCAGCATCAGCGCGATGTGCACATGAATGAGCTCTGCCTGTCGAGACGAGAGGTCGAGTCCAACCTCACCGGTCATTGAGAGCAGCATTCGCGAGAAGGTGCCCTTGTCCAATTCGGCTTGCGATCCGCGATTGACACGTGGAGTCATCTGGCGTTCCTGGAGTCAGCAGTCGGGCTCGGAAATCAGAAACGGAAAACCGGGGCTGGAAGCCAACCCTCATTTGCCGATACAGAAATCACCGAAAATCCGGTCGAGGAGAGCATCGTCGGGCTCAACGCCCAGGATGCTCTCCAGGGCTTTCCGGGCTTGTCCCATTTCATAGCTGATGAGCTCGCCAAGCCCCTGATCGTGGAGCAGGGACAGGGCATGCTCAAGGTGCTCGGCGGCCTGGTCGAGGCACTGCTTCTGGCGCAGGTTGGGAATCACCTCTCCCGAGGCTGAGGTGAGGAGCGGCCGGTCGAGGAGAGAGGTTTTGAGCTGGCTCCGAAGGGTGAGGAGATCAGAGGGTCGGAGGACCGAAAGAGCCCATATGGGAGCAGCATCCCCCAGCTGATAGCGCTGTTTCACGTCCTCGGCGCCGAAGCATGCGGGAAGATCGGCCTTGTTGAGAATGAGGAGGGTGCGACGCCCGGCTATGAACTCGAAGACCGAGTCGTCCTCATCATCGAGCGGGCGGCTCAGATCCAGCAGCCACAGCACGACATCAGCCTGGGAGATCGACTGACGGGTCTTCTCCATTCCCAGCGCTTCGATGGAGTCTCCACCGGGCCGAAGCCCCGCCGTATCCATGACGCGGACCCTCACCCCCGAAAGAATGAAGGCATCCTCGATGACGTCCCGCGTGGTACCCGGGTGCGGGGTCACGATGGCCCGCTCCCGGCCCACAAGGCCGTTCAGGAGGGATGACTTCCCCACGTTGGGCTTGCCGGCCAGCACCAGGGTGAGCCCCTCCCGGAGCACGCGCCCTTCGTCGTACCGACGACTCATTTCACGGATGGGGACGAGGATGGACGAGCTGAGATCCTGAACGATCGCTTCCGTCTCGGCGGGCTCCGCCTCATCGAGGTCGTCGGAAAAGTCGATGAAAGCCTCGAGCTGGGCTTGCAGTGAAAGCAGATTCTCCCTCCACGATTCGACGAGAGAGCGCACGCCTCCTTGAAGCTGCCGTCCAGCGTGTCTCAGGTTCTCTTCGGATCGCGAACGGATGAGCTCGATCACCGCCTCGGCCTGGGAGAGGTCGATGCGCCCGCTCAGAAAAGCCCGGCGTGTGAACTCACCCGGTTCAGCCAGTCTGGCGCCCGAGGTCAGCACGATCCGGAGCAGGCGGTCCATGACGCCGAATCCGCTGTGAGAGTTGATTTCCACAACGTCTTCACGCGTATAGGTTTGAGGCCCCCTCATCCAGCTCGCGAGCACCTCGTCCACGCGGTCCCCGGAAACTGGGTCTATGATCCAACCGTAGTGAAGTCGATGGGACTGGAGGGCGACCGAATCGCGCTGCGGCCTGAACACCTTCTGCAGAATGTCGAGGGCGCCCGGGCCGCTGATTCGGAGGATGCCGATGCCCCCCTCCCCGATGGGGGTGGCAATGGCGCAGATGGTGTCATTGTCGGCGGAAAAGATGTCCATCTGTGAGGTGAGCCGGGCTATTCGTTCTCGCCGTTGTGATCGACGGCGTCCTCTTCCTTGGGGGAGCGTTTGGCTCTCTTGACGGGATAGATCACCACACGGCGCAGGTTCCCCTCCCCTTTGCTCTTGGTCCTCACTTCGTGGTCCTCTTTCAGGGTCAGATGGATGATGCGACGGTCCTGTGCATTCATGGGTCCTGTGGTCACGGGGCGATGGGATTTCTTGACCTTTTCGCTCAGCTCCTGAGCCAGGTCCGCAAGGCTGGATTCCCGCTTGGAACGGTAGTTCTCCGTGTCGACCACGACAGACAAGGATTCGGAGACATCGCGCTGCACGATACGGTTGACCAGATACTGGAGGGAGTTGAGGGTCTTGCCCCGCTTCCCGATGAGGAGGCCCGACCCGTTGCTGATGATGTTGAGATAGACGTGGTCGTCGCGGACTTCGGATTCTACCACCGTCGGCAGGTCGATGTGCCGGAGGATCTCGGTCAGGACGTCTTTGGCGTTGTCCGCGGCGGCCTCGACGGGCGCCACTTTGGCGGTCACTCGGATCTTGGCCTTCCTGGCTCCGACAATGCCGAAGATGCCCGACGAGCCTTTGGAGATGACCTCAATCTCGAGGCTCTCCCTGGGCAGCTTGAGCTTCTGGCAGGCGACGGCGATGGCATCTTCGACGGATTTCTCTTCGATTTCAATGGTAGACATTGCTCCTCCGAAATCTCCCGTTCCGGGTCAGGTCGTGTTTCTCATCATAGAGGAGTGAAGGCTTATGCCTTTCGATTGATCAGATACTGCTGCACAATGGACAGCACGTTGTTCACAAACCAATATAGCACAAGGCCGGACGGAAAATTCACGAACATGACCGTGAAAACCACCGGCATGAGCAGCATGATCTGCTCCTGCCGCGGGTCGCCGCCGGAAGGTGTCATCTTCTGCTGGAGGAACATCGTCACTCCCATGAGGATCGTCAGGACGGGCAGGCCCCCGAGATAAGGGATGCTGAAGCCGATATCCAGCCGATCGGGGGCCGTGAGATCGTCGATCCAGAGCATGAAGGGCATGTGCCGCAGCTCCACCGCGCCGTTCAGCATGCGATACAAGGCAAAGAAGACGGGGATCTGGAGAACCATGGGCAGGCATCCCCCCAGGGGGTTCACCTTGTAGGTTTTGTAGAGCTGCATCAGCTCCTGGTTCAGCTTTTCCTTGTCGTCACTGTACTTCTCACGCAGCTGGGCAATCCTGGGCTGCAGCTTCTTCATGGCCTGCATGGACTGGAAGCTCTTCTGGGTGAGGGGCCAGAAGAGGATCTTGATGATCACCGTGAGCAGAATGATGGCCCAGCCGTAGTTGTGCAGGTATCGGTAAAAGAAGTTCAGAACATGCTGCAGCGGCTTGGCGATGAAGGTGAACCATCCGTAATCCACCGCCTTGGGGAGGCCGTGCTCGGCTCTTGCGAGGTGATCGAGCTCCTTGGGTCCCATGTAAAGCCGAAGTTTCAGGGTGGTCTCCTGGTTGGGATCCAGCTGGAAGCCGTCGCTCAGGTAGGCGATCCTCACGAGCTGCTTTTCCGCATCCACCACCTGGGCGATGAGATCGTAGCCGTTCTGCTCGAGGGGAACGATGGCCTGGGTGAAATAGTTGTTCTCATAGCCCACCCATTCGACGGGTGATTTCAGGCCCAGGTACTTCTTCTCGAGATCCTTGAAGCTGTGGGTGGAAAGCTCGCCTTTCTGATAGACGGCCACGTGGGACGGGTTGTAAGAGCTCTCCTCGAGCCCGCTGTAAGGCTGGAAATAGAAGCTCACCACAATCTGGTCCGCAAGCCGCTCCTGACTCACATTGCGAATGCGCACTTCCATGTCGGTGACATAGCTGTCCGGAGAGAAGGTGAAGGATTTCGTCACCTGCACGCGGCTGGGCACATCCGTTCCGAAAACAAGGGTTTGCGGCGAGTCCCCGGGGGAAAGGGTCACCTTCTCGGGAGAATCGCTCGAAAAGAGGCGCGTGGAAAGCCCGAGATCGGATTTATACAGGTCTACAGCTGCGGGCAGGTAGAGGCTGGCTCGGGATGAGACCATTTCCATGGGGGCCGAGTCTGGATCCACATGCTCACGGAACTGCTTGAGGGAAATCGTGCTTAAACGGGCTCCGGGGGCCAGAATCTGTGCGCGAAAGAGCGGCGTTTCCACGGTCCATTTCTCGAACTGGTTTTCGAGTTTGGCCAGCCGTTCCTCGGAGGCGGCTCTGGAAGCCTGGGGCTCCACCGGAAGGCTCGGTACCGCGGGCTCCGGAGCTTCGCCGGTTGGAGGTGAAGTGGGCGAAGCCTGTTCTTGAGGCTTCTGTTGTTCGGGAGCGCGATACAGGCCGAAATAGTAATCCCAGAACATCAGAACGAGCAAGGCCAGGGCAAAAGCCAGAAAAGCCCTCTTTTCCATTCAGTCGAACTCCATGCAGGAAATGGTCAGAGTGATTCCGACGGCTTGACCACTGGATCGTAGCCTCCGGGATGGAAGGGGTGACAGCGCAAGATTCGCCTCAATGCCAGAAATGCACCCCTGAACGGCCCGTAGATCTCAATGGCTTCTTGGGCATATTGGGAGCAAGATGGGACGAAACGACAGCAGGGGCCCAGGAGAGGAGAGAGGAAAACCCTGTAGCCGCGGATCGACATGACCATCAGCGACCGAAGCATCAGTGCCGGCCTTTCTGTCTCAGAAGAATAGGAAGCAGCTCCGCGCCGATCTGGCTCGGTGTCAGGTCCTGTGCACCGGGTCTCGCGATCACCACCACGTCCTTCCCGGGGAGAGGAATGCGATGTTTGTGCAATCGAAAGAATTCCCTGAGACAACGTTTGATTCGATTTCTTCCCGCAGCGGCCCAGTATCGTTTCTGAACGACCAGGCCCAGTCGGTGGTGCTCGAGTTGATTGATGGCGATACTGACTCCAAAGTGAGGTGTCCTGAACCGGCGGCCGTCCCGCTTGACCTTTGCGTATTCCGCAGAGTGATGCAGCCTCTCGTGGGGCCTGAACCGATGGTTCTGAGGGCCGCCGTCAGGCATTCCGGTTGGGTCAGCGGGTCGAACCCCATTCCTGTCGGTCCTCAGACTGTCAACCGCTTTCGTCCCTTCGCCCGCCGCCGCCGGATGACTTCGCGGCCGGCCCTCGTTGACATGCGCTCCAGGAAGCCGTGCGTTCGCTTCCTTTTCAAGTTGCTTGGCTGGAATGTTCTTTTCATCACTCGTCCTCACATCTGAATCTCTTCGTGAAGCCGCGCGCCGGAGGCTTGCGGCGGATGAGCCCTCGCTCCAGACTCAATACCTTACTACAGGTAAACTCTCACATAAGCGAATTCCAAATTCTCTGTCAAGCCAAAGTTTGGCAGAAAGACGGAGACCGTCGGTCTGGTCATCAAATAGTGAATTCCGGGCCAGTTTGCAAGCCTTCGCTGACCGAGCCTGGAGTTAGTCATTGAAGATGGCGGATGGCCATGCTATGAAGTATCCTTCTTGACAACCGAGAAAAGGAGAGGCGCGCGGAATGTTTCTGAATCGAGTTCTTGGCTGGTTTTCCAATGACCTTGCCATCGATCTTGGCACGGCCAACACTCTGGTCTATGTGCGAGGGAAAGGGATTGTGCTGTGTGAGCCCTCCATCGTGGCCGTGCGGAAGGACGAGAAGGGTGAGTCGACGGTCTGGGCTGTTGGAACCGACGCCAAGATGATGCTTGGAAAGACGCCGGGCAACATTGTGGCCATCCGTCCGCTCAAGGACGGCGTCATCGCAGATTTCACTGCGGCAGAAGCCATGCTTCGTCATTTCATTCGCAAGGTGCATAACCGCCATCGACTGGTGAGGCCCCGGATCATCGTGTGCATTCCATCGGGGGTGACTCAGGTGGAGCGCCGGGCGGTGCGGGAGTCTGCCGAATCGGCCGGGGCCCGTGAGGTCTTTTTGATCGAGGAGCCCATGGCGGCCGCTATTGGAGCCGGGCTGCCCATCACGGAGCCCGTGTGCAACATGGTCGTCGACATTGGCGGCGGCACGACGGAAGTGGCGGTCATATCCCTGGCGGGAATCGTCTACAGCCGTTCAGTGAGGGTTGGGGGAGATAAAATGGATCTGGCTATTCTCCAACACATCAAACGGCAGTATAATTTGCTGATTGGCGAGCGAACGGCCGAGCTCATCAAGACGACCCTGGGCAATGCGTATCCCCTGGGTGAGGTGCAGACCATGGCTATCAAGGGGCGCGACCTGGTGAGCGGTATTCCCAAGACCGTCGAGGTCAATTCCGACGAGATCCGTTCCTCCATCCAGGAGCAGGTGGACGCCATCGTGGAAACGGTGAAGATCGCACTGGAGCAGACGCCTCCCGAACTGGCTGCGGACATCGTCGACCGCGGGATCGTTATCACGGGTGGAGGAGCTTTGCTCAAGAACCTGGATCATCTGCTCCGGCTCGAGACCGGGCTCCCCATCACATTGACGGAGGATCCCCTCTCCACGGTAGTCCTGGGGTCCGGCAAGGCCCTGGAGGACTTTGACATCCTGAAGGCGGTTCTGACTTAGGGAGCCTCTTTGCGGCATTGATTCGGATCAAGAGGTTCGAAAAGCATGATTGGGTGGTTGCGTCGCCTGCGGGGCGCGTTCTTCGTCTTCCTTTTCCTCGCTGCTTTTTTTTACATATCTTCCCTCAACTTTAGACCCCCTGAACGAATGGACCTGCTGCAGCGCTTTGTCGTCGAGACGGTGGGCCCTTTCGTCAAATCCTTCGGCAACCTGTCGGGTCTGATTGAGGACGCGGTGAGCGAGTACGTCTGGCTGCGCCACGTTCGGGAGCAGAATGAAGATTTGCAGCTGAGAGTGGCGACGCTTGAACGGAAGGTGATTGAATATCAGGAAGCCTACATCGAGAACCTGAGGTTGAGGCGCCTCCTCGATTTCAGGTCGACGATCCAGGGAGAAGCCGTTGCGGCACAGGTGGTGGTTCACGATATGACGGGATGGTTCCAGACCCTCATCGTGGACAAGGGATTTCGGGATGAGATCGCGCCCGACATGCCCGTGGTGAACGACGAAGGCGTCATCGGTCGAATCCTGGATGTCTCCGACCATCATGCGCGGGTGCTGCTGATCACCGACCCGGGAAGCTCTGTGGATGCCATCGTCCAGAGAAACAGGGTCAGGGGCATCCTGAGCGGCAAAGACGCCAATGGCTGTGTTCTCAAATACATCAGGGGCAACCTGGATGTGCAGGTCGGGGACCTGATCATCACTTCGGGAAAGGATGGTCTCTTTCCCAAGGGACTGCGACTCGGCGTCGTCCAGGGGATATTCAAAGATCCCGTTGACCTTTTCCAGAAGATCGAAGTGAAGCCTCTGGTGAGGCTGAGCGCCCTTGAAGAGCTCCTGATCATCAAAAAGGGAATGGTCATTCCCGAAGTAACGGCAGGAAACTAGGAGATTGCCCCGGGTCATGAGCGTGAATGTCCATGTTGGCAAGACGGAGCCTGGCTGGGGGGCATCTGCCCGGGTTGTCCTCTACACCCTGGTCGTTTTTCTGGCCCAGGCGGTTTGGATTTGCCGGCTGCCGTATCCGGCCATCAGAATCGACCTCATGCTGCCTCTCATGTTCGGTGTCGCCATGGAGCGGTCGCTCACTGCAGGATTGGCCTGGGCACTGACGTGGGGCTTCGTCTTCGATGTGCTCTCGGGCAAGTTCTGGGGGTTTCACGTGGTATCCTATGTCGTGGCGGTGTGCCTGGTTCACATCTCCATCGAAAAGTTTGAATTCCGAAACCCGTTGTACCAGATGGTGGTGGTGGGGTGCTGTGCCCTCGGGCAGTCGTTCGTGCTCTGGCTTTACCTGCTCGTCGAGCCGCAGGCGGGCTCCCTGGATGCCGGAGTCTGGCAGAATCTTTTGTTTCGCTGCCTGGTCATGGCCGTGGCCTCGCCGCTGATCATTTACCCCGTCACCCGCTGGGGGGAAGTCTCGTCTTGAGGCAAAGTCAGCGAGCAAGGCGCACAAAGGTTACCCGACAATGGTTGATCCAGGCTCGAAGCTCGAAACCTCCCCACGGGAAGAAGTGACAGGCCCATGAGCTCCAAAAGCGAAAAGCTCCTCAAGCTGGAAAACCTGAAGCAGTTCAACTGGGAGGTGGCGGAGTCCGGTGCTTTTCAGAAGCACTATCTCCTGTTGATGGCGCTCGTGCTGGTGGTCCTCTTCATCTACATTCTCAGGCTCTGGCATCTGCAGGTGGTCCAGGGTCCAAAATACCGCTACCAGTCGGAAAACAACCGGATTCGCCTGGAGGATATTCCCGCGCCTCGCGGAATCATTTTTGATCGCAACGGGATACCCCTTGTCGAGAACCGTCCGGCTTATCATCTGCAACTGATCCGTGAGGATGTTCAGGACCTGAGCCAGACCATCCAGGAGCTGGCGCGCTTGACGGGGAGAAGTGCCGAGGAGTTTCAGGAGATCATCGAAGCCAACAGGCATTTGCCGAAATTTGTTCCGATCCGTCTGGCAGCCGACCTGGACCGGGACTGTCTGGCGCGCATCGAGGCGCAGCGGGTCAGGCTTCCGGGAGTGGTGATCCAGCTCGAGCCCAAACGAGAATACCGCTGCAACGGAACTGCGGCACATTTGATCGGTTACCTGAGCGAGATCGCCGAATCCGAGCTCAAGAGCGAAGCCTATCAGGGTTATGTGATGGGGGAGGATGTCGGCAAATTCGGGGTGGAGAGCGCGTTTGAAAAATACCTGCACGGCAAGCGGGGTGGGCGTCAGGTCGAAGTGGACGCCATTGGCAGGCGCCGGAGGGTGCTGGATGAAGTGCTCCCCATTTCCGGAAGGAATATCTGGCTCACCATCGATATCGACCTGCAGAGAGCGGCGGAGGACTGCCTCCAGGGACGGGTGGGCTCCATTGTGGCCATCGATCCCAACTCCGGTGCTGTCCTGGCTCTGGCCAACAACCCGGTCTTCGACCAGGAGAAATTCATCCGAGGTCTGAAGAAGGAAGAATGGCAGGAGCTCTCCAAAGATCGCACCCATCCCCTTTTGAACAGGGCCATCGGTGCCGCTTACCCGCCGGGGTCTACCTTCAAGCCCTTCGTGGCTCTGGCCGCGTTGAAGGAGGGTTTGATCTCGCCGGAGACGACCATCAACTGCCCCGGGTACTTTCCGTTCGGGAATCGTCGGTACCGTTGCTGGCGCGACCACGGGCATGGGGCCATGGAGCTGGAGCGCGCCATTGTCCAGTCCTGTGACGTCTATTTCTACCAGACGGGCATGCGGCTCGGAGTGGACCGCATCTCGCAGTATGCCAACTACTTCGGTCTGGGGGAAAGAACGGGCATCGGACTGCATGGGGAGCACCCCGGACTCATGCCCACATCGGCATGGAAGCGGCAGGCCGTGGGAGTGCCCTGGCAAAAGGGCGAGACCCTTTCCGTGGCCATCGGGCAGGGATTCGATCTCGCCACTCCCCTTCAGATGACGCTGGGCTACTCGGCCATTGCCAATGGAGGCAATCTCTGGCAGCCGTTCGTCGTCAAGCGGATCGAAGGCAACGGACCCACCGAAGTGGACGACATCAAGCCCAAACTGAAGCGCAGGATTCCCATCGACGCCCGGTATTTCCAGCTGGTGCAGAAAGGCCTCCTGGGAGTGGTCGATGAAGCGAGGGGAACCGCCCACGGTATCAAGCACAAGGCGGTGTCCATCGCAGGCAAAACCGGCACCGCTCAGGTCGTCGGGCTCGCAGAGGGTGCCAACCGCAAGCTTTTGGAAAAGATCACCAAGCACAAAGACCGTGATCATGCATGGTTCGTGGGCTATGCTCCCGCGGAGGAGCCGCAGGTCGTGGTGGGTGCCATCATCGAGCACGGGGGGCATGGATCCTCGACTGCAGCGCCCCTTGTTCGGAAGGTTATTCTTTCTTACCTGGGACACGAGGTGGAGGATACTCCCCAAAAGAAGTGATGAGCTCCACGTTCAGGACAGGGAAGAGGATGTGAAAAGCCCATGATGGACCGCCGCTTGGTTGAGAACTTTGACTGGCCAATCATTGGCGTGCTGCTCGCCATCATCTCCATAGGGCTGATGAGCATCTACAGCGCTCTCTATCAGCAGATTCAGGCCAATCCCACCCACAACCTGTTCCTGAGGCAGGTCATGTGGCTGGCACTGGGCTTCAGTGTTATGTTCTGCTCCCTGCTGTTCGACTATCAGCGCCTGAGACGGTTGAGTCTGTGGCTTTACCTCTTCTTCCTCATTCTGCTGATCGCGGTTCTCGTCATCGGCAAAGAGGTCAACGGATCGAAGCGCTGGCTGGATCTGGGCGGCCTGCAATTCCAACCCTCGGAGTTCATGAAAATCGCGATCGTGATCCAGCTTGCCGCATACTTCTCATCCCAGGATATACAGCCCTACCCGAGTCTCAGGAAGCTCATTCTGCCGTTGATCATGATCTGTGTCCCGACGGTGCTCATCCTGGCCGAGCCCGACCTCGGAACGGCCATTTCGCTGCTGTCCATCTCGGGGACCCTTCTGTTTTTCATAGGGATTCGGTGGCGGTACCTCCTGACGGGCGCTCTGGTCATCATTCCCCTCATTTACCCCATTTGGGAGCACGTGCTCAAACCCTACCAGACGATGCGCATCCTCATTCTGCTTCGTCCGGACCTGGATCCTCTGGGAGCAGGCTACCATATCCGGCAATCCAAAATCGCCATCGGTTCGGGAATGTTTGGCGGCAAAGGATTTCTCAACGGGACGCAGAACAAGCTTCACTTCCTGCCGGAGAAGCATACCGACTTCATTTTCTCCGTTTGGGCCGAGGAATGGGGTTTTTTGGGCTGCGTGGTTCTGCTGGTCCTCCTGGCCGCCCTCATCGCCCTGGCTTTTCGTGCTGCGCGGCGATCCAAGGACCGGTTCGGCTCGCTCCTTGTCGTGGGAATGGCCTCGCTCATTCTCTGGCAGGCCCTCATCAACATTGGAATGGTCATTGGCGTCCTTCCGGTCGTCGGCATCACGCTGCCCTTCGTCAGCTACGGCGGATCTTCTCTGGTTTCCCTGTGTCTCGCGATCGGGCTGATCGAGAATGTGAGCATGCGCCGGTTCGTCTTCCAGATGCGCTAACGTTCAGGGGACATGTGTCAAGGCGAAATCGAGTCGGGATACCGGATTTTTGGCGGGAAGCTGACGCGGCTCCGGAGCGCGCTGCGATTGTGATTTTTATTACTTTTTTGCTTGCGAACCCGATGAACTTGTGCTAATCGCTTCTCCCGTGCTTGGTGTCTCTTATTCCTAGCGCGTCTCAGCCTGTCCACCGGGAGGAGGAAAAGGAGGGAGGCGTTCACTCCGTGCAATATGTCACATACGGGCCAGAGCCATTCCATCAACTATCAGCAAGGCGCCTGCATGAGGAGCGAGGGAAGGGTAAAATGATCGACATTAACATCACACTCTTGATTCAAATGGTCAGCTTTCTTGTTTTTGTTTTCCTGATGAACATGGTGCTCTACCGCCCCATTCGCCGGATTGTGGCGGAAAGGCAAAGCCGCATCGAAGCCCAGCAGCAGGACATAGATAATGCCGAAGCTGAGAAAACGGCTGCCATCGAGGAGTTCGACTCCAAGATTCAGGAAGCTCGAATGCTGGGGCGCCAGCGCATTCAGGAGCTCAAAGCCGCAGCCTATGAGCAGGAGAAGGATATGATGCAGAAGGCCGCCGAGGACGGGGCAGCTCAGCTCCAGGTGCTCCGTGCCCGGATCCAGAAGGATGTGGCCAAAGCGTCCAAGGAACTGAAAACGCAGGTCAAGGCGTTCTCGGTGGATCTGGCACAGAAGATTTTGGGTAGGTCACTTTAATCAAGCAGGATGAGGGGGAGAAGTGATGAGGATGAAGACAGTATCCTTCCTCCTCGGCGCAGGTGTTGTGCTCGCCCTACAGGGCATCGCCTGGTGTTCCGAGGGAGGTGCCCACGAGGGTGGGCACGCGCTCAACTGGTTCGATCTGGCGCTGAGAACCGGGAATTTCGCAATTTTGGTATTCATTCTTTACCGGCTCCTGAGCAAGCCGATCAGCAACTTCCTCGTCTCCAGGCGCGAAGACATTCAGAAGCTTCTCGCCGATCTGGACGCCAAGAAGCGGGAGGCGGAGGAAATCAGTGCGCAGTACAAGTCCAGGCTCGCTGCGCTGGATGATGAAACCAAGAAGATCGTCCACGAGCTTCTGGCTGAAGGTGAGACCGAGAAGGCCAAGATCATCACCGCTGCCGAGAAGCAGGCTGAATATATCCGGCAACAGGCACAAATGGCGGCGCAGCAGGAAGTTAAGGCAGCCCGCGACAAGCTTCAGGAAGAGGTTGCCGCACTGTCCATCGCTGCGGCTGAGGAGATCCTGCGCAAGAAGATGAGGGCGGACGACCAGGATCGGTTGGTCAAGGACTTCATGACAAGGGTGGTGGAGGCGAAGTGAAGAACTTAGTCATTGCTAAACGTTACGCGAAGGCAATGTTCAGCCTTGCCCTCCAGGATGGCAAGATTTAGCAGTACGGGCAGGAACTGGACGCCTTCGTCCAGCTCATGACCCAGCTTCCGGAGCTCGCAGATGCCCTGCGAAACCCGCTGTATCCCGAAACGGCCAGGAAGTCGCTCTTTGCCACGGTCGCCAATAAGGTCGACCTTGCCCCAATCATCCGCAGCTATCTCAATCTGCTCATCGAAAAGCGACGCATCAACAATCTTTCAGAAATCAGCGACTTCTACCATCGACTGATCGACGAGCACCAGAACGTGGCGCGGGCCAAGCTTTCGGCTGCGACAAAGCTGGATGATCAGGCGATAGCGGATATCGCGGCGAGTCTTGAAAAGCTGACTGGTAAAAAGGTCGTCGTTGAGTTTGAGGTCGTCCCGAATTTGATCGGGGGGGTTGTGGCTCAAATCGGCGATTTGGTTTTGGATGGCAGTGTAAGGCGACAGTTGCTTAACTTTAAAGAAACTTTGAAGAGGGGTGCGTTGGGCTAATGGAAATCAGAGCCGAAGAAATCAGCCAGATTATTCGTGATCAAATCAAGGATTATGAGAAGAAGGTCGAGCTGAGCGAAACTGGACGAGTCATCTCCGTCGGTGACGGTATTGCCCGTGTATACGGCGTCGAGAAGTGCATGTCCATGGAATTGCTCGAGTTCCCTACCTCCCAAGGAGCAATCTTTGGCGTGGCCCTGAACCTGGAAGAGGACAATGTCGGTGTGGCCATCATGGGCGACGACACCCTCATCAAGGAGGGCGATGAAGTCAAGAGAACGGGCCGCATCGCTGAAGTGCCTGTCGGCGACGCGGTTCTTGGCCGTGTCATCGACCCGGTCGGCAATCCCATCGATGGGAAGGGCCCCATCGAGGCGAAGGAATTCGGCCGCATCGAGGTCATCGCGCCGGGTGTTATCGCCCGCCAGTCGGTCAACGAGCCCATGTACACGGGTCTCAAGGCCATCGACGCGATGACTCCCGTTGGTCGGGGACAGCGCGAACTGATCATCGGCGACCGCCAGATCGGCAAGACGGCTATCGCCGTCGACGCCATCATCAACCAGAAGGGCGGCGACATGATTTGTATCTATGTCGCCATCGGTCAGAAGAAGTCGACGGTTGCGCAGGTGGTTGAGGTTCTGCGCCGGCACGGAGCCATGGAGTATACAATCGTCGTCGCTGCCACCGCCAGCGAGCCCGCTCCCTTGCAGTTCCTGGCTCCCTTCGCCGGGACGGCCATGGGCGAATACTACCGCGACCGCGGCCGCCATGCCCTGATCATTTATGACGATCTCTCCAAGCAGGCCACCGCTTATCGCCAGGTCTCCCTGCTTCTGCGCCGTCCGCCTGCACGCGAGGCCTATCCCGGCGACATTTTCTACAACCACTCTCGCCTTCTGGAGCGTTCGTCCAAGTTGAACACGGAATTGGGTGGCGGGTCGCTCACCTCGCTTCCGGTCATCGAGACGCAGGCAGGCGACGTATCGGCTTACATTCCGACCAACGTGATCTCGATCACGGATGGTCAGATCTACCTTGAGCCGAGCCTCTTCTTTGCCGGTGTCCGGCCGGCCATCAACGTCGGCCTTTCGGTATCACGAGTCGGTGGCGCCGCGCAGACCAAAGCCATGAAGCAGGTGGCCGGCCGGCTCCGCCTCGACCTGGCCCAGTACCGCGAGCTCGAAGCCTTTGCGAAGTTCGGCAGCGACCTGGACAAATCAACACTGGCGCAGCTCAACCGCGGTATTCGTCTGGTCGAGCTTCTCAAGCAGCCGCAATATGTGCCCATGCCGGCCGAAAAAGAAGTCATGTCACTGTACGCGGGGACTCGTGGCCATCTGGACAACGTGCCCGTCAACAAAGTGGCCGAATACGAAACGCAGATGCTGAACTTTATCGAGCGAAAGTATCCGGATATCCTTTCCGAGCTCAAGGAAAAGAAAGTCATCAGCGACGATCTGGACCAGAAGATGAAGAGTGCGCTGGAAGAGTTTGCGGGGGTTTTCACAGCTTAATGTGCGTCAACCACAAAAAAGATAGATTACGGGAGCTCGTAGTATGGCGACCCTGAGGGACATCAAGAGAAAAATCGACGCCGTCAAGAAGACCTCGCAAATCACCAAGGCCATGAACATGGTCGCTGCCTCGAAGCTTCGTGGCGCTCAGGCGAACATGGAAGGGTTCCATCCGTATGCGACCAAGTTCAACGAAGTGATTCGGCGCCTGGCCTCTGGAGTGGAGGATGCCAGCTCCTATCCGCTGATCACGCCGCGTGAAGAGGTCAAGAAGATCGACGTGGTGCTGATCACGGCGGACAGGGGTCTTTGCGGCAGTTTCAACAACAACATCATTGCTCGGGCTGAGAAGTTCGTTCGTCAGCATTTAGCCGAAGGGAAGGAGGTCACTCTCTTCGCTGCTGGCCGCAAGGGCGCTGAATACTTTCGCCGTCGGAAATATGACGTGCGCAAGCGCATCACCGGCCTTTTGAACAAACCGAGCTACGGGGACGCTTTCGAGCTGGGACGAGATGTCATTGAAAACTTCGAGTCCGGGGCTACGGATGCGGTGTACGTCATTTACAGTCATTTCGTCAGCATGGCAAAGCAAGTTGCGACGGTGGTGCAGCTGTTGCCCATCGTTCCGGAGCAGGCTGAAGAACGGGCCGGGTATTTTGAATACCTTTTCGAGCCTTCACATGAGGCGCTTCTGAAGGACCTTCTGCCTAACTACGTGTACATTCAAATCCTCGAGTTCATGTATCAGACTGCAGTTGGGGAGCATGCCGCGCGAATGGCTGCCATGGAGAATGCAACGAGCAATTGTAAGGAATTCGTGCGCTCGCTGACGTTGGTTTACAATAAGGCGCGTCAGGCAGGCATCACCAAAGAGCTGATGGATATCGTGGGCGGGTCGGAAGCCCTCAAATAAGGCAATCGAAGGTCTTGAGCCATATAACTCCAAGGAGGTAATAGCCCCATGAACATGGGAAAGATCGTTCAAGTCATTGGCAACGTCGTTGACGTCGAGTTTGAAGAGGGCAAGCTTCCGCCCCTCATGAGCGCTCTGTTCGTCAGCAATAAGGGTATTAGCCCCGATGAAGATAACCTGGTTCTCGAAGTAGCTCAGCACCTTGGCGACAATGTTGTGCGCACCATCGGCATGGACCTCACCGATGGTTTGGTTCGCGGCATGCCGGTTAAGGATTCGGGCAAGCCGATCATGATGCCTGTCGGGAGCGCTGTTCTGGGTCGCGTTCTCAACGTTGTTGGGCGCACAGTGGACGGCCTGGGGCCCGTCGTCACGGACAAAATGATGCCGATTCACCGTGCTGCTCCCGCTTTTACTGAGCAGGACACATCGGTGAAAGTTCTCGAGACCGGTGTCAAGGTCATCGACCTGCTGGTTCCTTTTCCCCGTGGCGGCAAGATGGGCATGTTCGGCGGCGCCGGCGTGGGCAAGACGGTCGTCATGATGGAAATGATTCATAACATCGCCATGCAGCACGGTGGTATCTCCGTGTTTGCAGGCGTGGGCGAGCGCACACGCGAGGGGAACGACCTCTATCACGAGATGAAGGATTCGGGCGTTCTTCCGCGCGCCGGTCTCGTCTACGGGCAGATGACGGAACCACCTGGAGCCCGAGCTCGCGTTGCATTGTCGGCTCTGACCGTCGCGGAGTATTTCCGGGATGTCGAAGGTCAGGACGTGCTTCTGTTTGTTGACAATATCTTCCGGTTCACCCAGGCTGGTGCCGAGGTTTCCGCTCTTCTCGGCCGCATGCCCTCAGCCGTTGGTTATCAGCCGACTTTGGGTACGGACCTGGGTGCGCTTCAGGAGCGCATCACGTCGACGACCAAGGGATCCATCACCTCGGTTCAGTGCGTGTACGTGCCCGCCGACGACTTGACGGACCCCGCGCCGGCTACAACCTTTGCTCACCTTGACGGCACCGTGGTTTTGTCGCGCCAGATTGCGGAGCTTGGAATCTATCCTGCGGTGGACCCCCTGGATTCCACGTCGCGCATCCTGGATCCCAACGTGCTGGGTGAGTTTCACTATAAGACGGCTCGTGAAGCACAGGTGATTTTGCAGAAATACAAAGACTTGCAGGACATCATCGCCATTCTTGGAATGGACGAGCTCTCAGATGAGGACAAGCTGACGGTCTCCAGAGCCCGAAAGATCCAGCGATTCCTGTCGCAGCCGTTCCACGTGGCTGAAACATTCACGGGTGTCGCCGGAAAGTATGTCAAGATGGAAGACACCATCCGTGGGTTCAACGAGATCTGCGAAGGCAAGCACGACGATATTCCCGAGCAGGCTTTCTACATGGTGGGCGGCATCGAGGAGGTTCTCGAGAAGGCCAAACAGATGGCCGCAGCTTAACCGAGGGAATGGTGACATATGGCTGACAAAATCCTGCTAGAGGTTGTCACTCCGGAGAAGACGCTCCTCAAGGAAATGGTGGATATCGTCGTAGCTCCGGGCGAAGAAGGCGAATTCGGCGTCCTGCCGAATCACATTCCCTTCCTGAGCAAGCTCAAAGTCGGCGAGCTGCGCTTCAGGATCGGGGGCAACACACGCTTCATTGCGATCATGGGTGGTTTTGCCGAGGTTCTTCCTGACCATGTGACAGTTTTGGCAACTGCGGCTGAAGAGGCCACGCAGATCGATGTGATCCGGGCCAAGGCTGCTCGCGAGCGTGCTGAGCGGCGGCTCAGGGAAGCCAGGGACCGATATGAGTTCGCGACGGCGCAGGCGGCTCTCCAAAGGGCCATTGCCAGGCTGAGGGTTTCGGAACGCCGATAGTTCCGAGTTTTCCAGAAGCTGATCCAAAGAAGGCCCCTCCATGTGGAGGGGCCTTTTTCGTTCATGCTTTACTCCCGCCTCACCTTGGTTCATAATCCGAGCGAGTTGTTATTGAAACAATTTTGGACGATATTCATACGAGTTTTCGTGCCGTGGATCTCGCTTCCAGAGTAAATTCCACGCGCGATCAGTCCAAATGGTACCGATAATGCTAAGGTGTACAGCACCGATCCTGGCGCGGCAAGGTTGCGCGGGCGGAGGATAGCAAAACGGCCTTATGGAGGAGATTCTATGTGCGGGATAGTCGGATATCTGGGAAGATCTGATGCTGTGGGTGTTCTTCTCGATGGATTGAGGAGGCTCGAGTATCGCGGGTACGATAGTGCCGGGGTCGCCGTCATGGAGGAAACGACCGGGGTTCAAATCGTCAGAAGTCAGGGAAAGATCTCCTCTCTGGAGAAGCGACTGGCCGATACACCCGTTCAGGGGACGGTGGGTATAGCTCATACGCGGTGGGCGACACACGGAAAGCCTTCGGATGAGAACGCACATCCCCATCGATCCGGGCCATTTGTGGTGGTGCACAACGGCATCATCGAAAACTACTCGGACATCAAAGCGAAGCTGGAAGGGGAAGGGTTTTCTTTCTCTTCGGAAACGGATACCGAGGTCATAGTAAAACTGGCCGAGCGGGAGCTTTTATCGGGGTTGAGCCATCGTGAGGCGATTGTCGCGGCACTTCGGCAGCTTCGGGGCAGTTATGCCGTGGTGTTTCTGAATGCGGAGAATCCACGCG